>Ga0302278_10000050_pt1 | contig 134822 bp, 92 predicted proteins | sample III_Bog_N3_2_FD_194543 | JGI IMG/M metagenome (GOLD analysis project Ga0302278, IMG submission 194543) | Peat permafrost microbial communities from Stordalen Mire near Abisko, Sweden - III_Bog_N3_2 | ecosystem: Environmental > Terrestrial > Soil > Wetlands > Peat | place: Sweden: Abisko...
CCTCGCGGTCGAGGACCTCGTTCAGACGAACATAAAACGGGTGACCCGGACCAACAGCCATATCCGTATACGCTACCCAGAGATCCTCTTGTCGCTCCCGATCCTTGCGTGTTCCCATCGCCATGACATGATTTTAAGAATCACTCCTGTGGATGGCGCCCAAATCTTGTGCGAAGGTATCAGGACTTGCACCACAGGCAGTTAAGCCTCTTGTTTGGGCCCATTCAAGCTCAATCGCTTTATGCAAAGGAATTACAATACTTCCTTGGGGTTGCCTATAGCTCTTTCATTCTATGTCTGCATGCTACTAACTCTACTCGACCCCTCGGCCACAAGCCAGTCCCGCACCCATGAAATACCTCGCATTCCTTGATCCAGAGTCATTTCCGGCGATTACTTTTTGGGCAACTCGCCATTCAGAGCGAAAACAACAACGGTGATGTCTATATTCAATCAGTCTGGCGAGAATTCCGGCCAACGCTGGGCGTAAAATGCCACCCTACAACTCTATGTAGATCAAATCCTAATCGCCGGCAGCTTCGATGCCTGTTTGCTCAATTCCCAGCGGAACCAGAACAACCTGCCCAACGCAGGTGCGCCGGCTTTGCCAGAGTCCGCCGCCTGGAACCACGCCGTCGCCATCCCCGCAAGTGCGGACCACAGCATCCTGATTGACGTTGCCTCGCCGATCCCGGATTGTGTCAACGCCACTCTTCCCAATTACGGTTCGGCGCTGTCAATGAAGGCAACAGCCCGAGGCACGAGTCATGAGTTCCGATTGCACCAGATGCCTGCTCTTTTTCAGATTGCCTCAGTGTCGATCATTCGGTTTCACGTTCTGGTTGAACTTCACCGACTCTTTTAGTTGAATGCTCAATCCCCAGGGACCAGCATGGAGCCTAAGCAAATAGCACTCGCTTCACCCGGCCCGCTTCCTTGCAAGAGCAAATGTATTTTAGCCAGTTTCTATAGATCACCGCTGCTGTCATGCGCCAGGTGTTTTCTATTTCAAGTTTCTTGAGTACCGCTGAGACCTGCTCAAATAACTGCTCCTCCCTTCCGTTCAGAGCCTTCTCGCGCAATGCACTCAAAGCATCTTCGGTGGCTCGGTTGAAGTAGCCTACGGGAACAAACGGGTAGTTCTCGCTCTCGCCGCGCAAGTAACGCGCTGCATCCCTGCGGTACTCACGAAGCAGCGTGTCGGCTTCGTACTCCGGGTGTCCCTGAAAGAAGACAAAAAGGCTCCCATCTTGTTTGATAAACGTGTCGACACCCGCGCCATTACTGCTTGCCAGCACGGTGTATCCGCGATTTACAAGCTCCCTTCCTGCAACCCCATTCCATCGCGAGTGGGGCACGCGGAAGCGCGGTGCCGTTCCTGTCAGCAGATGATGACCTTGCTCCCTCGTGCACTCCAGAACACCGAAGTGCTTGTGTTCACTCTTGCGCCGCTCAATGCCGTCCATGTGCAGAATGGCCGCGTGTGCTGCCAGGCAAGACCAAACTGTCGAATAGGTGCTCTCGCGAGCCCAATCGAGGACGCGTGTGAAGCTTTCCCAATACGGTTCGGTTCTCAAGTCCGCTGTGACCGGTTCCCTGCCCGTCACGATAAGCCCATCGAGCCGAGTTTCGCCCAGGGTTTCGACGCTTGAATAGAAACTCTCCGCATGGTGCAGCGACGCCCCTTCGCGCCGAATGCCGGGCAGCGCGTACAAGACCAATCGAACCGGAATACCATCGGATGCGCCTTCGAGAAGAGACACAAACTGCCGCTCCGTTGCGCGAAAAGCCGAATCCGGCATGTTATTTACGAGTCCAATCGTCACGCAACGGCTCGAACGCTCCACTAGCCGCAAAGCTGCGCGGCGGCGAGGCCATATCAGGCTTGCGTCGCCGTCTTTGACTTTCCGGCTTCTGTCTACATAAAGGGGCATCGATCAATCCTTTCTCAGGGCGCTATGCGTTCCCGGCCGTCGAGGCTTCGGCCAATACCGCGACCGCAAGCGCTTGATCCAAGTCCTCTAGGATGTCGTCAATATGCTCGATCCCAATGCTGAGGCGGATCATCTCAGGCAGCACGCCTGCCTTGCGTTGCTCATCCACGGACATCTGCCGATGGGTGGTCGAGGCCGGGTGGCACACGAGCGACTTTGCATCGCCCAGGTTCACAAGTCGCGTTACAAGCTTCAACGAATCGTGGAAGCGTACCGCCGCCTTATAGCCTCCTTTGATCCCCACCGAGAGCAGCGAACAGGCTCGCCCATTCAGGTATTTCTGGGCCAACGGGAAATACGGGCTGTCGGGAAATCCTGCGTACTTTACCCACTCCACACGCGGATCGGACCGTAGGAACTCCGCAGCCTTCCTGGCGTTCTCCACATGCCTGTCCACGCGCAACGCCACAGTCTCAATTCCCTGCAGCAACAGAAACGAGCTGAGCGGCGAAAGGACTGCGCCGCCCGTACGCAGATAAACGCTTCGGCAGCGTGCAACGTACGCAGCCCTGCCAAATTGCTCAGTGTAGACCAGCCCGTGGTAGGAAGCGTCTGGCTCGGTGAAGGCGGAAAAGCGCATTCCATACGCTGCCCAGTCGAAGTTGCCACTGTCGACAATCACACCCCCGAGCGTGGTCCCGTGCCCTCCCATGAACTTGGTCAGCGATTCCACCACGATATCCGCACCAAAATCGATGGGCCGAAGAAGGATGGGTGAGGCGACTGTGTTGTCCACAATCAACGGAACCCCATGTTGATGGGCAACGCGGGCCAGTCCTTCAATGTCGCAGATGTTTCCCGCCGGATTGCCAACGCTCTCGCAGAAGACTGCTCGGGTGCGTTCGTCGATCAGGCTGGCAATAGCATCTGGCCGATCACTTTGTGCAAAGCGCACTTGAGTTCCCTGGCTGGGAAGGATGTGAGCGAAGAGTGTATGGGTGGTGCCGTAGAGTTGCGGCACCGAAACGATATTCGAACCCAGTTCCGCTATGTTTTGCACCGCATAGTTCACCGCAGCCTGGCCGCTGCTCACGCACATCGCTTCAATGCCGCCTTCGAGCGCGGCTACGCGGCGCTCGAGCACAGCCGTGGTCGGATTTTGGATGCGCGTGTAGCGAAAGCCCTCGGCATCAAGGTTGAACAGAGAGGCAGCGTGGTCGGCGCTATCGAACGCATACGCCACCGTCTGGTAGATCGGCACCGCGACGGCTTTTGTCGTTGGATCGATCTCATAGCCACTGTGGATCGCCATCGTTTCCGGTTTCATGATTCAATCCATCCCTCTGTCTGGTGCGTTCGCGTATACCGCCGTTCAGCTTAATGCGGTCTTCCGATGCATACCTTCCGCGAACAGTTCATTCAACCCATTTACGACGAACTCAATGTCCTGCTCTGTCGTTCTGAAACTTGTAATGCAGGCACGAATCACCGGAGTCCCGGCAATATTGGCCTCGGACATCCATGCGATCTTCTTGTCGCGCATCTCCGCCAACAATGAAGTTGGCGCGAGGCCATCGCGCGTAAAACAAATCACGGGCAAAGGAGTGGAGTTGACAATGCGCCAACCGCTCGCCATGAGCTGGTCACGCAGCAAATCTCCCATGCGCGCCTGGTGCTCGATCATCTCCGCATATCCGGCTTCTCCGCGTTCCGCGAGGGTCATGAAGAGCTTGAGGCCGATGAATCTCCGCGACCATTGGGCTGAGTGGGTCAGTGGATCGAAGGTCACAGCCGCATCGCCGAGCTGGCCGGTAGTCTTGCCCGGCATGTAGGTAATGTCGGAGCGGAAAGCCTGCGCGACGCTCTCCCGATGCCTGCAGAAGAACATGCCGGCTCCCATCGGCACCGAGAGCCACTTGTGCGCATCGCAGGTGATCGAGTCGGCAAGTTCGATGCCGGCTAGATGGTGGCGAAGCGCCGGCGAAACAACCGCGGCGCCGCCCCAGGCGGCATCGGCGTGGAACCAAAGCCCAGCATCGTTGCAGAAGGCTCCAATTGCAGGCAATGGATCGACCACACCGGCGGCTGTCGTCCCTGCATTGCCGACAACCATGCAAGGGAGCCACCCCGCGCGGCGATCCTCATCCACGCGTCTCTTCAGTTCCTCTACGTTCATCTTCAGCCCGCTATCGGTTCCGATGACACGGAGATTTCGTCGCCCAAGACCAATCATGTGCGCAATCTTGTTAAAGCCATGATGCGCTTCTTCGGTAAGGTAAATTGCGGGTTCACCTTTGAGACTGCGCAATCCGTTCTCCCCGTACTCGGGGAACGCATGTGTGAGCGCGACAACTACAGCAGACAAATTCGCTTCCATGCCTCCGCTGGTAAAGGTTGCAATCGAGGCTTGCGGAAGCCCAAACTTCACAGCAAGCCAACCCAACGTGTGACGTTCGATCTCGTTTGCTGCCGGAGAAGTCCGCCAATTAGCCAACTGCGGGTTGAACATGGCCACTAGCGTCTCGGCCACAACTCCTGCCGCCGTAACGCTGGGGTTGTAAAGGCCGAAGTAGCGCGGGTGGGTGACCTGCACCTGCCATTTCCGCAGCATGGCCTCCACGTCGGCGGTTACCTCCTCAAGCGGCATGTTCTGTTTGAACGCGTAATGCGAACCAAGGTGCGCACGAATCTCGGCCGCCGTTACGTGGGGCACAAGCGGCCCATGAGCGATCTCGAATTCAAGCTTCACGAATTCATCACGGATCCGACCGATCAGCATCTGCATTCTTCCTTCACCACTACAGTCTTATTGCGCCGCCTTGAATGCATCGGTACAAGGCCGCGTCAAGCGGAACAAACTCTCCCGCAGCCGGATCGTCAAAATACAGAAGATCGCCGGAGGCCCCGGGATTGTAGCCCTCCCGCACCAACTCAGTCTTTGAGTACTTGAACGTCCCCGTTAGTTCAGGCTCTTTGGATATGCGCAAAAACACTGGCCGCGCATAGCGAGGCAGGAGGGAGGCAATGTGCGCGTGAAACTGGGGCAGATCGAGTGTTGCCATTGCCACGATAGCTGCCATGCCAACGCGACCCTCTATTCCAGGAACGCCAACGCCGTAGACGTTCGCGTGGTAAATTCCGGGATATGCGTTGATGACTCCTGCAACCTCGGATGCGGCCACGTTCTCGCCCTTGCGGCGAAATGTATCGCCAACCCTGTCTACGAAGTAGAAGTATCCCTTTTCGTCTCTGCGCATCAGGTCTCCGGTGCGCACCCAGGCATCGCCCAGTTCGAATACATCGCGAAGAACTTTGCTTTCCGATGCATCTGCCGATGTGTAGCCCTCAAACCGGCTGGCGACATTGGATGAATCAGCCTGCAGTTTGCTCAGCGCTTCGCCAGGTTGATTGGGCGCGCAGCGAAGGCACTGCCCTGCGGCATTGCGAGCGGGTTGCCCTAGCTCCACATCGAAGACAACAAGCTCGGGCGAGAAGCGATGCGCCAGATAGGGTGGAATGTGCCCAATGGCGCCCCGTTTGCCCTGTACGTTGAAGAGCGAGACATTGCTTTCCGTTGCAGCGTAGAACTCCAGGATCCGCGGGATGCGAAAGCGATCCTTGAATGCGTCCCACACCTCACCTGAGAGGCCATTGCCGCATGCAAGTCGAATCCGATGTTCCTTCTCCGCCAGGCTCAGAGGGGTGTTGAGCAGATAGCGGCAAAGCTCACCGATGTATTGAAACAACGTGCAGTCCCAGCGAACGATGTCTGCCCAGAACTGGCTGGCGGAGAAGCTTTCTCGAATCGCAACCGATCCGCCGCCAACAAGCATCGCGCCCGTCGCCTGAACGCCGCCCACGCTGTGATACATCGGTAGGCAGTTGTACATCCTGTCCGACTGCTGCACATCCATCATGCCGGCAAACCAGTGGCCCCATTGCATCACGCGTCCATGGCTCACGTTCGCGGCCTTCGGCAGTCCGGTCGTGCCGGAGGTATAGATATAAAGAGCTCGATCCTCGATGGTCGTTTCCCGCCGCTCGGCCCATGTCAGGCCTTCACCACTGAACTTCCCACTCTCAATATCGCTGCCCCCAGGTTGAGAGCCTTCGCTGCCGTGCACCCAGAGAACCGGCTTAGCTTTGAGCTGCGGAAGGACTGCCTCGACCGCATAGGCAAATTCTTCCGACACGATGATGTGCTTCGGTGTAACAACATCGATGCAATGCGTAAGCGATGGCCCGGAAAGATTCGTGTTCAGCAGCGAAACCACTACACCCACGCTCGTGATGCCGAGCCAGATGGCCATGTACTCGGGCCGATTCGCCATGAGAAGGCAAACTACGTCGCCCTTCCGCAAGTCATGAGCCACTGCCCAACGCGCATATTGGTTTGCGCGCTCTGACAGTCCGCGATAGGTCAACTCTTCCCGGTCGGAAAGAAGGGCCTGTGCATTGCCCCATCGCCCAGCGGCTTCTTCAACCACTACCGGCAATGTGCGACCAGGATTCCGCGCAATCGGAGCGGTAAGCTCAAGCGCGCGCAGCCAAGCCTTCGCTGGCGAGGCGCTTTCGACTGCTCCGAGCTGTGCAATGGTGTTCATGCAGTGCTCCCCGCGTCCACTGTCAATACAGTTCCTGTAATGTTCTTCGACCGATCGCTGAGCAGAAACTCAACCGCATTGGCAACATCCTCGACATCCACAAAGCGCTTGAGCGCGCTGCGCCGCACAATCTGCTGCCGCTGTTCGTCCGTCATCTCCTTGGTCATGTGCGTCTCAACAAATCCCGGCGCAACCGCATTCACATTTATGCCCAAGCGTCCCACTTCGCGCGCAAGCGACTTCGTAAAGCCAATCAGCGATGCCTTGGTGGCCCCATAAACCGAAAGTCCGCTGAAGCCGGTAAACGCAGTCACCGAGGATACGTTGACGATGCGGCCGCCGCCATCGGCCATCCCCTCCGCCATCATTGCTCGCACGACGTACTTCGTGAGCACAATCGGAGAGATGGTGTTCAGCCGTACGACCCCTTCAATCCGATGCGTTGAAGTCAGCGCGAGGGAGCCGTCAACACTGACGCCTGCGTTGTTCACCAGCCCGTAGATCGGTCCTAATTCCTTGCGCAGGCCTTTCACCAGTTCCGGGATACCTTCAATCTCGGCAAGATCGAACGCCTTGAAAGTGAGCGATCCTGCCCGCTTCTCTTTCGTTTCCCGCAGGGCATCGGACAGTCCCGCGCTTTCGCTCCGCGCAATCGCTATCACGCGATAGCCCGATTCCACCAGTTTCCTGACAATCCCCAACCCCAGCCCACGGCTGCCCCCAGTAACAATGACGTTACGCATTGCGACGCACCATCTTTCCCGAAGTTCCAACATCCAAACTCGGTACAAAATGAAGCGTGGCCGGTACTTTATAAGCAGCAAGCTCCCCGCGGCAGAATTGCAGAATGTCGCCCTGGAGAGCTCCGGAGTCCTCTTCGCTGAGGCAGCCTTTGATCACCACATCGGCAATCACCAGCGCGCCGGTGATCGGATTCTTCTTTGCTTTTACCAGAGACATGGCAACGGCAGGGTGCCTATTGATAACGGCTTCCACTTCCTCGGGATGCACTTTGAAGCCGCCGACATTGACGATGCCGTCTCGGCGTCCCACCAGGTAGTAGCGCCCATCTCGAAGCTCGAGCGCGTCTCCTGTGTCGACAAACCCGTCCCTGTCTCTCAAGGCCGGGCTGTCTGCGCCCAGGTAACGAGAGGCCATTCGCTCTGAACGGACACGCAACGTTGAGTCGACCACTTTCATGTCAACATCCGCAGTGTGGTCGAGCACCTCCATTGAGAAGCCCATCAGCTCATCATTCACACTGAAGGCAACGCCCGCCTCGGTCGACGCGAAAGTGTGTCCAATCCGCGCGTGAGGGTACTGGGCGCGGAGACTGTTCAGAATTGCCTGGTCGGCGATCTCGCCCGAGAGTCGAACATACTTCGGCGCGATCTGCGCTGCCCAGGGGCTCATCAGCGCTCGCCGCCAATGCGACGGGGTTCCGGAGATATTTGTAACTCCATACTCCTCGGCTCTGGTGAGGAATTCTCTAAGCGCTTCTTCGCCATTCGAGATCACCATCGAAGCTCCAGAGCAGAGCGCGTCGAGAAATATGTGCAGGCCTCCATAGCGGCGGATGTCGTAGAACGTGCTCCAAACCACCGAAACCGATAAGGCGCGGTGAAAGTCAATGTCAGCGGTCAAGCTTGCCAGGTTATGTTGAACCAGCTTGGGTCGCCCGGTGGTTCCGGAAGTGAGCAATATCCACTCAGTCTCCAGCGGCGAGTTTTCGGATTCAGTCGCGAGGCTAGCTCTTCCGTCACCCGGCACCACAAACACAACACGCGCGTCGACTTCGACCGGAAGGGAAAGGTCGGTGACAATCACTTCTGCAACCGCAGTCTCCGCCACAAAGCTGAGGTGCTCTCTCGACAGGTCGGGCGGATATAGCACCATGCGGCGAACGACGCCATCAAGCTGAATCATCGCGGCTGCGGCGGCAAACGGGTCCATCGCAGCCAACACAACTGACAAACCAGCAAGCTTCTCTGCGTGGCAATTCAAGACCGACGCGTCAGCCAGTTCGTTCCAACTCGCACTTGAGCTTGGACCGACTGCGATGCGCGACGAGCCCCCGCCCGCAGCGGCGATTGCCGCGCGAAGTGTGGCTGGTCTATTGCGCTGCTTGTTCGTAGAATTTAATAAAGTCGCCAAATGTCACCGGAAATCGAACATCTTCGTCTGTGCTAAAGGGGTCTGCTCCCAACACGTTTTCAAGCCGAACTACAACGACTGCAAAGCAGAGCGAGTCGAGCCCGCTGTCAAGAAGTGGAAGATCGTCGGTCAGGGTCGCCAATGTCTTGTCTTGCTCCAGCGCCACTTGCTTGAACTGTTCAGTTATTTCCGCTCGTATGTCCATCTCCCGTTTCACCGGCCTTCCAGCGCGCAATCTGGATTGGGAGGCGCAACCCTCGTTTTTGTTGAGCCGCTCCGCTTGTTCGCTTTGCCCGGTAGCGAATCTGCTTTCGCGTGAGCCGCGGAGTCCGCCGGCAGAAAATGACAGGCTAGCCAGCCTTCAGCCGCCTCCCGCACTGCTTCACGCCCTGCGCGGTTGGCAAATGAATGGTCGGCTGTTTCGATCGACTTCATAACCAGATCGCTCTTGCGACCAGCTAACTTTGTGACGTACTCCAGGTAGTCAAACTCACCCACGCGCGGCTTTGTGCCCTGCGCTTTGATGCCGGGCGCCTTAAACACCAGAATCGGAAGCCCTGCCGCGGACACTTCCTTCCACTTGCTCAGCAGTTTGGTGTTCGCGTTGCCCGGCAGAGCGCTTCCGCGAAGAAACAGACGAAGATGCTTCAGGCGATCGAAGAGATTGCTCAAGGGTCTTCCCACTACGCTGCGCCTCGCCCAGTCGCTTAGCATTTCGCGAGTCTCGGGCCGTTTTGCCACTGGCAAGTGAAAATACGGATCCAGCAGGATCATGCCCTTGCATTTTTTGAATGCAGCAGCCGCGTAGTTTGCAGTGACGGCACCGGCACAATGGCCCACCATGACCACGCCTGAGTACCCAGCTCGGTCCACCAATTCCTTTGCGATGCCCACAGCCGCGGGAGCAAACCCACCGCTGTTGATGAATTCGAGCAGATCGGTTGAGGTTTGTCCGTCGGAATCTCCCAACCCGGGCAAGTCGAACCGAAAAGTCGGATACCCGCGCCGTGCGAAGGCCTCGGCCCAATACACTGCTGAGTCTCCAGTGGCCGCGCGCGGCAACGCCAGAGAGTTGAAGAACAAAATCGCGGTGCCGCCAGAGCTAGTTCTGCAAGTCCATGAAGCGGAGCTATCCTCGGCAGGCCGATGGTACGTCCCGCGCAGACGATACCCGAGGATCTCGATACGGATGAGTTCGCGCGTTTCAGTTGCTTGTTGCATATTGCGCTCGTTGATTGGATTTCGTTGCGGCTTCAGCGATCCACTCGTAGTGTGGTTTGAAAAGCCAGGTGAAGTCCTTCAGGTCGTCGTAACCCACCGACCCGCCCGTCGCAAGGGGAGCGGCGTCTCTTCCCAGCTGCGTGATCTTGACCGGCCGATCATAGGCAACGCCGCCGGTCTTCTCGGTGATCAGTGCCTCGGGCAGCGGGAAGCTGAATGACTCCTTCCACAGCTTGGTTGACCACTCGTATCCGTCCACTTCGAGGGGCGTTCCCTGCTCAAGCTCACGAATGTAGTCTGCAGTAGATCTGCGGTTGGCGCCGAACTTGAAGATCTGCTCCAGGCCCACCCAACGCATGAGCGTCGAGCGTAAAGCCTGATTGGCACTTACAGGCGGCGACCAAAGCAGCAGGCCATCCCCAATGCCTTCGTCGAACGCCCGCCCTGCCAGCACCGCGCCCATTGCATGTCCATGCAGAAGAAGCGGCGCTTTCGGGGTGCGTGTGGCGAGCCACTCCGCGAGCAGTCGTATGTCCTGGCTCAAGTCCTCAAACGTCATCTCTTCCAGGGCGCCGGTGCTCTCCCCAATGCCGCGGTAGTCGTAGCGCAAGACCTCGATGTTTCTCTCAGCGAGGAAGCGCGCCCAGCGCACCCAGGGAATGTAGGTGTTGTGCCGCTCTGAGGCGAACGGTCCCACCAGCAGCACCCGCGCGGCCGGTTGCTCCACCTCGTGCAGAACAGAATAGAGATGCGCGCCGGGTACCTGAAAGTATCCGGCGCGCTCTATCAATTGCATATCGGCATGAGGCTGACTCGGCAAATGATTTGACCTCATCCAGTCGTTTTACGCTGCGCTTTCTCGTTAGCACTGCACGATGTTTTGAATCAGCGTGCTCAACAGGTTTACGCCCACAAACATGTCCGTCCCTTCAGCCACAGGGTAGCGCTCCATCTCCAGGAAGACACCGCGGAATAGTTCCTGGGAATGGCGTACGTCGCACACACCATGCACATCCGTGTACTCCATCTCCGTGGATCCCTGAAGCGCGGCAAGCTTGGCCAGCGGTGCCATGAACCTCTGAATCCAACCCTCAAAAAACGCCATGGACAACAGCGAGGGCACACCCTCAAGTTTACCCAGAAAGAGGCGCATCGCGGTCAGGTTCTTGTCGACGGCAAGCGCATCTGTGTCTGTCGGAAACGCATGGGCCGCAATGGCAAAGCGGCGCATCATCGCCGGATGCGAGTCGCGGCACTCCTCATAGAGGTTTTCCAGCAGGATGGGATGCGCTTCCTGCGATTTGACCGCCAGAAATGTCGCTGTCATCCAGTAAATGAAGTTACCTTCGAGGACGGCCGCATAGCGCGCGATGATTCCGCGGCGCTGCTCGCTGGTCAACTGTTCCGGGACGGGAAGCTGTGCGATCAGATCGTCGATAGTTGCTGCGACCTTCTGCTGGATTGAGGCTTCGAGGATTGATGTTCCGAGCGATTCTTCCTGAACCTGCGCAGCAGCGAATGTTGAACTCATGTTTGTCACCTTTCTGATGGGAGAATCGGAAGTGCCGTCTTTCGCATACCTGCTCTTGCCGGCGACAAAGTGATTTTGTCGCCGTCTGAAACAAAAGAAGACCAGCGCGACACTGCCTGGACATCGCTGACCGTGACGATTCATCTTGAAGCGACCCGCACCAAACGGCCAGGAAGTGAATCCCGGAGGGTTCTCGATAACCGGGATGTGGACCATGAGACAAATGCCGACAATCCACGTCCGAACCGGATGGGGAATATAACTTCAGCGATCCCAGACCAGCACTTGAAGCTACACACGGATAGTATCGACCAATTAATGTCGGGTCGATACAACGATAGTCGCAACTTGAACGTGCGTCAGAAGTTCCAACACATCAACAGTTTAATACCACTTAGGCGAAGGAAAGAAGACAAACTCATCCGTGTGCCTGAGCTTTCAGTAATCTTCTTGCAGGCCCTTGTGTAGTCTTAGTAATACCCCTTGATTCCCCTTGGTAATAGTTACCATAGTTATAGTTTCCCTTCGAAATCCGCCCTTCGCCGAATCGTTGACGGACGAGAACTTGATGGGAACAATCCCCTCTCTTCATGCATTTCAGGCTACCTTAGACGGTCACTTGTCTCAAAAGATCAAACACCAACAATGACGGCCGCGCGGGCGCCGATCCGGCACATAAAACCATCCAGATCAACCGAAACTGCGACAACTCTTACGTGGTCACGGGCTGAATCGAGCCGCTTCAGCGCGTTCTACACCGCGTCGCGTGTCATCGTTCCGTTGATCGTCCGCCATATGCCCAGCGGGTTCTCGTTCTTCAGCTCATCAGGCAAGCAAGCTTGCGGAAAATCCTGGTAGCAAACCGGCCGTGCGAAGCGGAAGATGGCCTGGCTGCCAACTGAAGTGGTGCGGATGTCGCTCGTCGCAGGGAACGGTCCGCCATGCACCATGGCATGGCAAACTTCAACGCCGGTCGGGAAGCCGTTCACAATCAGCCGTCCCGCCTTGCGTTCCAGAATGTCCATCAGATCGCCAGCTTCCGCCAGATCGGCGCTGCTCCCGTGCACGGCCGCGGTCAGTTGTCCCTCCAGCGCCGCTGCCAGCCCAACCAGCCCTTGCCCGTCTGCATAGCGAACGATCAGCGTGCCAGGCCCAAAAACTTCCTCCGCAAGCTCGGGATGTCCTAGCAGATCTGCGCCGCTGACTTGCAGAAGAGCCGCAATCCCAGCGGCACAGCCATCGCGGCTCGTCGATACCCCTATCGCCAGAGTCTCTACCTCCGGTTGCCCGCCGCGCGACGCAACACCGGCCGCGTAATTTCCCGCGATGCCGGGTGTCAGCATGGTCGCGCTTGTCGACTGTGCAACCTTGGCAGCCAAGGCTGTCACAAAGGTGTCTCCGTCCTCATTTCGTGGCAGAAAGACAAGCCCCGGTTTCGTGCACATCTGACCAACGCCTAGCGTGAACGATGCGAACAACCCGCTGGCAATCTCAGAGCCGCGTGAACGCAAGGCTTCCGGGAGCACAAATACCGGATTGGTGCTGCCCATCTCCATGTAGCAAGGAATTGGTTCCGCACGCCGCGCGGCCAGGTCCATCAGCGCTCTGCCCCCGCGCAGCGATCCCGTGAATCCCACCGCTTTGATCTTGCTATGCTGCACCAGCGCCGATCCAACCTCGGTGCCGGCATCGAACAGAAGCGCAAACGTACCCGCAGGCAGCCCGCATGCCTTGACGCTCTTGCTGATGATCTGCCCCACCAGTTCGCTGCAGCCAGGATGCGCCGCATGCGCCTTCACGATCACCGGATTGCCGGCCGCCAAAGCCGATGCTGTGTCCCCTCCAGCGACGGAAAAGGCCAACGGAAAATTGCTCGCCCCAAACACGGCAACAGGGCCGAGCGGGCGCAGCATGGAGCGGATGTCTGCCCTGGGGAGCGGCGTTCGATCAGGCAATGCCGGATCGATGCGAGCCATGATCCACGATCCCTCTTCCACTACCTGGGCAAACATGCGGATCTGGTTTGCCGTACGCGCTGTCTCACCCTTCAGCCGACCTTCCGGAAGGGCAGTCTCCGCGTGCGCTCTGGCCACCAGTTCGACCGCCGCGCTGTCGATGCCGGCTGCAATCTCCCGCAGGAATCGGCCCCTCTCTTTCCCCGAGAGCTTACCGTAAACGGCGAATGCCTCATCGGCCAGAATAGCCGCCAGTTCCACATCTTCTGTTGAAGCTGAGTGATAAGCCGGCTCCAGTTGCACTCCGGCAGCAGGATCGAATCCCGCAAACGCAGCTCCCGATCCGACCCGCGCCTCGCCATTCAGAATTGAACATCCATATAGCATCATTGATCGCAATTCTAGCAAGGCAAGCAACCTCATCATCCCGCATAGCCCGCTCCACCGAAATAATGCTGGTCTCTGCCCGAGAACCCTGTACCCGGCGGCAAAAACATCAGCCGGTTCACCCCCTTTTACAACGCAAGCCCCAAGACCGCCGAGACCGATGCCTTGGGTCCAACTACTGCCATCAACCACACCACCCAGTTGCTCAGTCTTGGCGCTTGATAGTGCGTTCTTATCCGGCGGATGGAAGGTGGCACATTTGCCCGCCAGTACTACAGCAAAGCCATCGATGCCGATCCCTACCAGCCCACCGCTCTCGCCAACCTGGCTCTGCTCGACGCGGCCAGCCGACGCATTCCTGAATCCGTCCAGTTGCTCGATCGTCTCGTCTCTGCGGACCCTTCGCGCACCCCCGCCGGACTCAACCTCGCCTTCATCGAGTGCAGTCTCGGGCGAAACTCAGAGTCCCGCGCTCTGCCCGAAAAGCTGTCGCAATACAACCCTGACGACCCTCAATCACGCACCTTCCTCGACAAGGGAACGTACGCAGGCTAGGGTTGCCCGGCACACCTGGCCCAGCAGCCGGCAGCCCTCCCAAATGACCCAAAGCGCTTCAAGCGGCGCCATCAATCCTGGCGTTAGACGCACCAATGCCGCCCGCCAAACATGATCGCACTTCCCCACTGCGCCCCCAATCCGATAGCCTCCTTCTTCTGGGAAAGCTTCTTCCAGAACGTCGTTCCACTGCCAACCCATCACTGAGGAGAGTGCAATGAATCCTTTGCCTGCGCGTGTTCTTTGGGGGGTTGCTGCCACGCTCATCGCATTGCAGGCGCTCATCACTGTCTTCGTTATCCATCGCGAGTCCCTCACCTTTGACGAAGTCGATCACATGTTTGCCGGCTACATGATGTGGCACACGGGCGATTATGGCCTCAATCCCGAGCATCCCCCGCTCGTAAAGCTACTTGCAACCATCCCCATGCTTGGCCGTCAACTCTGGGTACCAACCTTCAAGGGCCGCGACTTCAAAGCGGAAGCCTACCTGGACGGCCGCGATTGGCTGGCCCGAAACGACGGCGATCGCAATCAACTCGTCTTCCAGATGCGTCTCACCGCCGGACTCCTCGCCTTGGGATTCTCAATCGTTGTCTTCCTTGCCGCCCGCGACCTCTTCGGCGACTGGGCCGCGCTCGTGGCCCTTGCTCTTGTCGCCTTCGATCCCAACACCCTGGCCCACTCAGCTCTCGTCACCACCGATATCGGCGTCTCCCTCTTCTTTGTTTCCAGCATTTGGGCCTTTTACCACTACGTCCGTAAACCTTCCTGGACTCGTCTCATCCTCGCCTCTGTCGACGCTGGGCTCCTGCTCGCAACTAAGCACTCCGGCATCCTCCTTGCCCCCATCCTTCTTTTGCTCATTGCCATCGAAGTGTTCGCAGCCCAAAAAGGAACTCGCACGCGCACCTCCCTGCGCCTATCCGACGCATTTTGCCTCATCGTCGCCCTCGGCGTCGTTGTGCTCTGGAGCTTTTATGGCTTCCGCTATGCCGCCCGGCCTGCGGGTCTCGCAATGAGCACGACTGTAGCCCACTATGTTGAGCCACTCGGGCCCCGTACCGCCGCCATCGTCAACGGCATGGCCAGCCTCCATCTCCTGCCCGAGTCCTATCTCATCGGCTTGGTCGATGTGAAGCGAATGGCCACGTTCTACCCAACATTCATCTTCAACACCAACTACTCGCACGGCGTCTGGTGGTACTTCCCCTCCGTCATCGCCATCAAAACCACCATCGGACTGCTCGCGCTCCTTTCCCTCGCCGTATTCGCCATCGCTTCGCGCAAGCTCCGCTGGAGCCGTGAACTCACCTTCATCCTCGTGCCCGCACTCTTCTATCTCCTCGTTGCGATGGTCTCGAACATGAACATCGGAGCACGCCACCTGTTGCCTTTCTACGCCTACTCGTTCATTCTGGCAGGCGCAGGCACCGCCGCACTCGCCTCGCAAAGCCGTCGCTGGCTGGTCGTGTGCTCGGTTCTTCTCGCCGCTCACATCGTCTCCTCGCTCGCGAACTTTCCCAACTACATGCCCTACGCCAACGAGGCCTGGGGAGGCTCAGCCAACACCCACACCCTTCTCAGCGATGCCAATGCGGACTGGGGCCAGCAGCTCTTCCAGGTCAAGGCCTGGCAGGACCAGCACCCCGGAGAAGAGTGCTGGTTCGCCTACTTCGCCTATCCTGAGGTGCAGCCCGAGACCTACGGCATCCGCTGCCATCATCTGCCCAACCTCGACACCTACTGGCTCGGCGGCGGCGAAAAGATTCCCCCCGTCATTGAGGGCACAATCCTGATGAGCGCGGGCGACCTCTCCGGGTGCGAGTGGCCCTCCGCCTCGCTCAACCCCTTCGACGCCTTCCGCAACATTCAGCCTGCCGAGACCATCGATCACGCCGTCTTCGTGTTTCGCGGCCGCTTCGACATGCACCAGGCCGCCGCCCTCTCGCGCGTGGAACTGGCCTCCCAGTCCATCTGGCGCGGAGACGCCGCATCAGCTCTCCCCTTGGCGGAGGAAGCCGTCGACCTCGATCCATCGTCGATTATGGCCCACCAGACGCTCGGCGACGCTCTCTCTGCGGCGGGTCGCAAAGTCGAAGGCCGCCAGCAATGGCAACAAGCGCTTACTCTCGCTCACACCACACTCGATCCCGGCGCCCAAACCATGTTCGTCCCCGACCTCGAAGCCTCATTGAAGAAGTAAGGCATTTCGCAACTACCTGTTCGCTTGGCGCCACGCCAATAAACCTGTGGCCCGGATCGACTTCGATCCGGGCCACACCCTCTTCCAACCAACGTGCGAGCGTCCACGCGTTTTCATCAGTTATTTACTTCAGGTCGAACCGGTCCAGGTTCATCACCTTACCCCAGGCTGCAACAAACTCCTCGACAAACACCCTCTCGCCGTCGCTACTCGCGTAAACTTCCGCCAGCGCCCGCAACTGCGAGTTAGACCCGAAGACCAGATCCGTCAGCGTCCCGGCCCACTTGAAATGCCCGGCCTTGCGGTCTCGGCCTTCAAGTGTGCCGTCCGAGATCTTCTCCCACTCCGTATTCATGTCCAGCAGGTTCACAAAAAAGTCGTTGGTCAGCGTCTCTGGCCGCTTGGTGAATACGCCGTGCTGCGTGCCGCCATAGTTGGCGTTCAGCGCGCGCAGTCCGCCAACCAGCACGGTCATCTCTGGCGGGGTGAGCGTCAACAGTTGCGCCTTGTCCACAAGCATGTACGCTTCCTGTCCATCCAGCCCCTTGCGCGCATAATTGCGGAACCCATCGGCCAGCGGCTCAAGCACGGCAAACGACGCAGCGTCGGTCTGCTCCTGCGTCGCGTCAGTCCGCCCTGGCGCAAAGGGAACCTTCACGTCATAGCCGGCCTTCTTCGCCGCAACCTCCACCGCCGCATCGCCCCCGAGCACGATCAGGTCGGCCAGCGAAACCTTCTTGCCGCCCGTCTGCGCCGAGTTGAACTTCGTCTGGATCGCCTCCATCTTCGCCAGCACTTTGGCCAGTTCTGCGGGCTCGTTCGCTTCCCAGTCTTTCTGCGGAACAAGCCGAATTCGCGCTCCGTTGGCGCCTCCGCGCTTATCGCTTCCGCGGAAGCTTGCCGCAGCCGCCCAGGCCGTCTTCACCAGTTGAGACGTCGACAACCCGCTCGCCAGCACCTCGACCTTCAGTGCCTCAGCATCCTTATCGTTGATCAGAACGTGATCAGCGGCTGGAATCGGATCCTGCCAGATCAGCTCTTCCTTCGGAACCAGCTTGCCCAGATAACGCGCGCGAGGCCCCATATCGCGATGCGTCAGCTTGAACCATGCCCGAGAGAAGGCATCGGCAAACTCCTCGGGATGTTCGTAGAACCGACGCGAGATCTTCTCGTAAGCCGGATCGAATCGCAATGAAAGATCCGTGGTCAGCATCGTAGGCGCATGCTTCTTGCTCGGGTCGTGCGCATCTGGAATTGTGCCCACGCCCGCGTCGCCTTTCGGCTTCCACTGGTGCGCGCCTGCCGGGCTTTTGGTCAGCTCCCACTCATACTTGAAGAGGTGCTCAAAGAAGTCGTTGCTCCACTTCGTTGGCGTCGAAGTCCAGATCACTTCCAGTCCGCTGCCGATCGCATCGCCACCCTTGCCGGTTCCAAAGCTGCTCTTCCAGCCCAGACCCTGCTGTTCTATGCCCGCGGCCTCAGGTTCTGCGCCCACGTGGGTCGCCGGGCCTGCGCCGTGCGTCTTGCCAAACGTGTGCCCGCCGGCAATCAGCGCCACCGTTTCTTCATCATTCATCGCCATGCGCGCAAAGGTCTCCCGGATATCCTTTGCCGCTGCCACCGGATCAGGATTCCCGTTCGGGCCTTCCGGATTCACATAGATCAGGCCCATCTGCACCGCAGCCAGCGGATTTGCCAGGTCCCGGTCGGCGCTGTAGCGCTGGTCGCCCAGCCAAGTCGCCTCAGGACCCCAATCGACATCCTCTTCCGGCTCCCAGATATCAGCGCGCCCGCCGCCAAATCCAAACGTCTTGAAGCCCATCGAATCCAGTGCCACATTGCCCGCCAACACAAGCAGGTCGGCCCATGACAGGTTCTTCCCATACTTCTGTTTGATCGGCCAAAGCAGACGCCGTGCCTTGTCCAGGTTCACGTTGTCCGGCCAGCTGTTAAGCGGAGCAAACCGCTGCGAGCCGCGGCCCGCGCCACCGCGCCCATCGTGAATTCTGTACGTTCCCGCCGCATGCCACGACATGCGGATAAACAGCGGCCCGTAGTGCCCAAAGTCCGCCGGCCACCAGTCCTGCGAGTTCGTCATCAACTCATGCAGGTCCTTGACCACTGCATCCAAATCCAGACTCTTGAACGCCTCGGCATAATCGAATTCCTCACCCATCGGGTTCGACAACGACGATTGCTGATGAAGAATTCCCAGGTTCAGTTGCTTCGGCCACCAGTTCCGGTTGCCCTTGAGCCCTGCCATTGCTTGTTTCCCACCCGTGAACGGGCACTTCATTTCGCTGGACATTATGCCTCCTATAACTTGCCGGCCACCTGCGCGCTACATTCTGCTGCGGGTCCGCCGACGATCACCGAGAGTGATTTTATCAATCGCGTCGCCCCCTGTCCGGCCAGAACCGACCAGATGGGTTTCAGCCGGTCAATTTTTAACGACATTCGCGATCTTGGCAATCTTGCCCCATTTTGCCAACCATGGAATCGAACGTGGCTGGGACCTTCTTCAGTTCGATTCTCAACAGCCCCGAGGCACATCGATCCGCTTCCTCTCCTCCGCAAGCTTCAGTCTCACCGGGCATACCCCGGACGATCCGCCTCCGAATTGCAGCCTTGACCACCAGTGGTTTCGCCTGCATGACCCGCCACTCGCCCTCTATACTCTCTGTCGTAATGAAATGAGGATGATTTCCGAACTCCACACTTTCGGGTCCTGTGCACGCCCGGCCATTTTGAACGATTCACGCAGCTCTCAAGGAGTCACAGATGAAATCGACCGTCCGCCGAGACTTCCTCAAGCAGGCAGGCTTTATGGGCTCGGCCGCCATGATGGCGGCATTACCCCAAGGCGCACTGGCATTTGGTGGAGCAAACGCCATCCCAACTGAAACGGCGCTGCAGGCCCCCACCGAATCCGTCGCCAAAAACCGCATCAAGTTTGCCGTCTGCGGCATGAGCCACGACCACATCTACGGCATGATCCTGGCCGTCATCCGCGGCGGCGGTGAATTCGTGGCTGCTTGGGCTGGCGAGCCGGACAAACTCGCCACCTTCAAAGCCCGCTTCCCCAACGTCAAGATCGCCGCCACCCAGGACGAGATCATCGACGATCCCGCCGTCCAGCTCGTCCTCAGCTCACAAGTCGCCAGTGAGCGCGCACCTCTCGGCGTCCGCGCCATGCGCCATGGCAAAGACTTCCTCTCCGACAAGCCCGGCATCACCACCCTCGCGCAGCTTGCTGAGGTCCGCAAGACCATCGCCGAGACCAAGCGCATCTACGCCATCATGTACAGCGAGCGCCTTGAAGTGAAGGCTGCTGTCTATGCCGGAGACCTTGTCCAGCAGGGCGCTATCGGCAAAGTCATCCAGACCATCAACATCGCACCCCACCAGGTCGTTCAGGGCCACGGGGATGCCAGCGGCGGCTCGGGTCGCCCTGAGTGGTTCTGGAACCCCGACCAATACGGCGGCATCCTATGCGACATCGGCTCCCACCAGGTCGACCAGTTCCTCTTCTACACCGGATCGAAGCAGGCTGAAGTCGTCGAATCCCAAATCGCCAACATCCGACACCCCAACCGTCCGCGCTTCCAGGACTTCGGCGACATGGTGCTCCGCGGAGATCGCGGCCTCGGCTACGTCCGCCTCGATTGGTTTACTCCCGACGGCCTCGGAACCTGGGGCGATGGCCGCCTTTTCATCCTTGGCACCGACGGCTACATCGAGATCCGCAAGTACATCGACGTTGCCAACAAAAAACAGGGCAACAACCTCTTCATCGTCGACAACAAGCAGGCGCGCTTCATCGACTGCAACGCCATGCCCCTGCCCTTTGGCCAGCAGTTCGTCGACGACATCCTCAACCGCACCCACACCGCGCAGGACCAGGAGCAGTGCTTGCTCGCCGCTGAACTGGTCATCAAAGCACAGTTGTCCGCAAAGTGGGTCACCCTCAAGGACTAGGCTTTTCGATCGCTCGCCCTCGAAAAATTCCGAGTGCCCCCCTCGCGGCGTCTCTGCTTTTGCCGCTAGGATGCGACTCGAAGAACTCCAAGATAACGAGTCGATAGTCCAAACAAAGGATCACCTCATGGACCGCAAATCCACATCTCCTCGTTCCCGGCGTTCATTCCTCAAAGCCTCGCTCGCCTCCGCCGCTGTCGCCGGCTTCCCCGCCTTTGTTCCAGCCCGCCTCCTCGGCCAGTACGCCCCCAGCAAGCAAATCAACATCGGAGCAATCGGCGTCGGTCGCATCTCCCGCACCCACGACATGGCCAACATCTTCCCCCTCAACAACGCCCGCATCATCGCCGTCTGCGACCTCGATGCCAACCGCGTTGAGGACGGCAAGAAGCTCGTCAACGAAACCTACGCCGCCAAATTCGGCAAGCCCTACGATGGTGTCACAGGCTACGGCAACTACCACGATCTCCTCACTAACAAAGACATCGACGCCGTCCTCGTCAGCACCCCCGACCACTGGCACGCGCTCATCGCCATCGATGCCGTCCGCGCCGGTAAGCATGTCTACCTGCAAAAGCCCGCTTCCCTCACCATCGCCGAAGGCCGCGCCATGTCCAATGCCGTCCAGGCCTCCGGTAAAACCCTCCAGATCGGCAGCCAGCAGCGCTCTACCGTGCAGTTCCGCTACGCCGCCGAACTCGTCCGCAACGGTCGCATCGGAAACCTCGAGCGCGTCGAGGTCGGTCTACCCGGCGACCCAGCCGGCGGCGACAAAACCCCCATGCCCGTCCCCGACGGCTTCAATTACGAGATGTGGCTCGGCGAAACTCCCTACGTTTACTACACCCTCGATCGCGTTCACCCAACGAAGGGCTACGGCCGTCCCGGCTGGCTGCGCTGCCGCCAGTTCGGCGCAGGCATGATCACAGGCTGGGGCGCTCATCATATCGACAGTGCCCACTGGGGCATGGACACCGAGTACACCGGCCCCATCGAAATCTGGGGCCAAGCCGAATTCCCCGATCACGGCCTATGGGACGTCCACGGCACATTCAAAACCGAAGCCCTCTACGCAAACGGAGTCCGCATGAGCGTCAGCGGCGACTACCCCAACGGCATCAAGTTCTACGGCTCCAAAGGTTGGATCTTCGTCTCACGCGGCAACGAGCAAGTCACCAAAAGTGACCCCGTCGCCAAGCTCAATGACGCGACCGCCCTCGCCTCCAGCGACCCGGCAATCATCAAGTCCGTCATCGGCCCCGACGAGATTCATCTCTATAAAAGCGACGAGCAGCACGCCAACTGGATCGAATGCATCATCCAGAACAAGGATCCCATCTCGCCCGCCGAACTCGGCCATCGCGCCTGCACCACTTGCCTGCTCCACGACATGGCCATGGTGCTCAAGCGCAAACTCTACTGGGACCCCGTCCGCGAGCGATTCCACAACGACGACGAAGCCAACAGAATGCTCTCCCGCCCCCATCGCGCCCCGTACCTGCTCAACTAGGGCTCGAAACACCTGAGTCTGGGTGCCCCACCCTCGCGGCGCATTTGTTTTTGTCGCTAGTGTTGGATGACCCCCTACAGCGTCGCCCTCAACGCCCCCACCGAGATGCCCCCATCCACCAGCAGCGTCTGCCCCGTCACATACCGGCTTGACTCCGAAGCCAGAAACACAATCGCTCCATCCAGATCGTTCGGCAGCCCCGGCCGCTGCAGCGGAATCCGCTCCTTCAGGTACTCAACCCACGCCTCGTTCTCATACATCACGCGGTTTTGCGCCGTCTCAAACCAACCCGGCGCAAGGCAGTTCACCGTGATCCCGTTCTTGCCCCAGTCCGCGGCCAGACTCATCGTCAATTGCTTGATCCCGCCGCGGCTCGCCCCATACGGCGCCAGGCCCGCGTAACCCGCCACACTCGTCACCGACCCGATGTTGATGATGCGCCCATACCCGCGATTCACCATCCCTCGCGCCACCGCCTGCGCCACAAAAAACGACCCGCGCAAATTCGTTTCCAGGATCGTGTTCCAGTCCTCCCACGTCACATCGATTGCCGGCTTGCGAATGTTGCACCCGGCGTTATTGACCAGAATGTCAATCGGCCCAAACCCGTCCTCAATCTCCTTCACCGCCCCCTCAATGCTCCCCTGATCGCGCACATCGAGCGCCACCTGAAAGCTCCTCCGCCCCAGCGCTTCAATCTCTGCGGCAAACCCCGCCAGCTTCCCCTTTTCCCTGCTGGTCATCGCGATGTCCGCGCCCGCCCTCGCCAGCGCTCGCGCAAAATATTGCCCCAGCCCCCGGCTCGTCCCCGTCACCAGCGCAACTCTTCCCGTAAGATCAAACAACCCGTCGCTCATCTAAAAACCCTCGATTTGCAACCATCCTTGGGTGCCCATCCTAGGCGCGTCTCTGTACTTGCGCCTAGGGTGGGATTGAAAATACCCAACCGCAGATTCCCATCGCTCACGGCTGAAGTACCACCTTCAACAGCCCCGGCTCGCGCTCGTAGAGCCGCTTGAACCACATCGCTCCATCCTCAAGCGGCGCTACCGCCGACAACAGCGGCTCTACCTGAATCGCTCCCCGCGCCATCATCTCGATGCACGCCGGATACTCCCCTGCCGACGCACAGGTACCCTGCAGCCGTATCTGCCGCGTCACCACCGACTGCAATCCCAGCTCAATCTTCGGCGAGACATTCCCCACCAGGGTCACTGTGGCGCCTTTTCTCACCGAATCCAGCGCCAGCTTCACCGGCGCGGTCGCGCCTACGCACTCCAGTGCAGCATCTGCCCCGCGCCCATGCGTCATCTCTACAATCTCCGCCATGCTCTCCAGTGCAGCCTCTTCGCCCTGCGTATTGAATGTCGCCGTCGCACCCAACTGTCGCGCCAACTCTAGCCGCGTCTCATCCACATCCATCACTAACACCCGTCCCGCTCCCGCCAGCCGCGCAGCCTGCATTGTCAGCAGCCCAATCATCCCCGCACCCACCACCACAACCGTGTCGTCCAACGCAATCGGCGTCAGCCCCACCGCATGCACCGCCACCGACACCGCCTCAATCAGCGCCGCATGAGCATACGGCATCCCCTCCGGCAGCTTGTACGCAATCCGCGCCGGCACCGTCACGTACTCAGCAAACGCGCCCATTCGCCTGAACAACGGCGTAGAAACCCCCACCACCTCGCGGTCGTCACACAGGTTCACCTCGCCGCGCTTGCAGTGGAAGCACTTCCCGCAATACACCGTCGAGTCAAAGGTCACGCGATCACCCGCCGCGAACCCCCTCACCCCGCTTCCAACGCTCTCCACCACTCCGGCAGCTTCATGTCCCATCACGATCGGCGGCAGGCGCCTGCCCGTGCTCCCGTCATAGCCGTGCACATCGCTCCCGCAGATCCCGCATGCGTGGATGCGAATCAGCAGCTCGCCCTCGCGCGCCTCAGGCCGCGGCAGTTCCACCACCTCGAGCTTTTTGTAATCGGAAAGCAGCAGCGCCTTCATCCCTACTCCTCGTTCCTGCAACACTTGCGTGGCCCACAACTTGATCGCACGTCCGCTTGCCGCGCCCAACGACACACCAGCCTGTCCCCCAACCCTCCCGCGCGACTACACCCCACCCGCGCCCTACCTCTACGCGTAGTCCTACCGATACGGTGTGAACACATCCAATACTTCCGTCTCCTCCGGCGCCCGCGCCTCGTGCTCTACATCGCCCGCCACCACCACGCTGTCCCCGTCGTGCATCTCCACCGTCTTCCCGCCCCCGCCGCCACCTTCACAAACTCCCGTCGACCCAGCACATTCCCTCCACGCACTTTGCTGACCGCGTTCGATTTCGATCTTCCGACTGGCCTATAATTCTCTGTCCGAACTAACCTAACCCCGGCAAACCCCCAACGCAAGTGCCCCAGTGGGCGCCTTGTCCCAAGATTGAAGTGGCCTGGCCCACGTAGTTTACAAGCCAGTTGAGGAGAACCTTCGTGTGCTTTCTATCGCTCCCGCTTTCGCATCGACGATCCACAATCTCTACGCTGCTCTTCCTTGCCTCCCTCGCAGCCACCGTTCCACTCGCTCCGATCCGTGCGCAGGCCCCTCAGGCAGCCTCCGCGCCTGGTGCGACCGCGCCCGCCAACACCCCTTCCAATCTCGAACAATCCACAGTCGGCGACTCCCCAGACAACCCCGGCCCCCTCGCCACCGACGTCTCTCCCGCGCTCACCCACGCCGCCATCAGCTCCGCTGCCGAAAAGGTCGCCTCCTGGGAACTCGCCCGCACCCAGCCCACGTTCAACCGCCTCTGGACCTACGCCGCACTCTACGACGGCTTCCTCGCCGCCTCCAAGACCACCGGCGACCCGCGCTTCCACGATGCCATGGTCCGCATGTCCGACGGCTTCGGCTGGAAGCTCATCAACGACCGCTTCCCCCACGCCGACGACATGGCCCTCGGCAAAACCTACATGGACCTCTATCTGGATTCCAACCAAGCCTCCCGCGATCCCGGCCGCATGGCCCACACCAAGGAGGTCCTCGACCAACTCCTCTCCCGCCCCGACGATCCCAGCAAGCTTCTCTGGTGGTGGTGCGACGCTCTCTACATGGCGCCGCCGGTTCTCGCCAGCATGGCGGAGGCCACGGGTGACCGGCGTTACCTCGATTACATGGACAAGGAATGGTGGGAAACCTCGGCCAGCCTCTACGATCCCGCCGAGCACCTCTTCTTCCGTGACAGCCGCTACTTCACCCAGAAGCAGAAAAACGGCCAGAAAATCTTCTGGTCGCGCGGCAACGGCTGGGTCATGGGAGGGCTCGTCAAAGTCCTCTCCGTCATGCCCGCCGACTACCCCACCCGCCCGAAGTACATCGAGCAATTCCGCCAGATGGTCGACCGCGTCGCCGCCATTCAGGGCAAAGACGGCCTCTGGCGCAGCGGCCTTCTCGATCCCGACTCCTACGACCTGCCTGAAGTCTCCGGCTCCGGTTTCTTTACTTACGCCATGGCCTGGGGCATCGACCAGGGAATCCTCGATCGCGCCAAATTCCTGCCAGTCGTCACGCGCGCCTGGGCCGGCCTCATCTCCCACATCTACGCCGATGGCCGTCTCGGTTCCATCCAGCCCATCGACGGTCAGCCCGGCATGTTCAAGCCCTCCGCCAGCTACGTCTATGGCGTCGGCAGCTTCCTTCTCGCCGCATCTGAAGTCGACATCCTCGCCAAATCACTTGGCCCGCAGCGCCCTCACATCACCGGCATCTCCCACTCCGCATACTTCGTCTCCGACCTGCCCAAAGCCCTCGCCTTCTGGCATGGTCTCCTCGGCTACGATCAATACTTCTCTTTGAAGGAAGAAGGCACAAGCCAGGTCCGCATCGCTTTCATCAAAATCAACGACCATCAGCACATCGAACTCTTCACAGATCCTCCCACTGCCGCGCCCAACCACATGAGTCACCTCTGCTTCACGGTCGACAACGCCAAGCAGATGCGCGATTACCTCAGCGCCCAGGGCATACCAGTCCCGTCGACAGTCGGCACCACCCACGCCGGCGACTACGCCTTCGAAATCAAGGACCCCGACGGCACACTCATCGAATTCGTGCAGCAGCTCCCCACAGGAGTCGAGGCCCAGGCCGCCGGAAAGTTTCTCCCCTCCACGCGCATCGCCTCATCCATTTATCACGTCGGTTTCAAGGTTGCCGACAACCGCAAGGCCATCGACTTCTACCACAAGATCCTCGGCTTCAATGAAACCTGGCGCGGGTCGAGCACTCCTGCACAGCTCAGTTGGATCAACATGCGTGTCCCCGACGGCGACGACTACGTCGAGTTCATGCTCTACGACCACGTCCCAGCCCAACTCGGTGGCATGAACCATACGGCACTTCTCGTCCCCGATGTTCAGCAGGCAATCGCAACGCTCACCGCTCGCCCCGCCTTCAAGAACTACGCCCGCACCCTGGATCCTCACGTCGGCAAGAACGGCAAGCGTCAGGTGAATCTCTTCGACCCGGACGGCACCCGCGTTGAGATCATGGAAGGCCACACCGTCGACGGCAAGCCCGTTCCTCCCTCAACCGCACCCCCGCCCATCCCCGAACACCAGTAGCACCGGCAGGCTTCGCCCACCCCGCGCAGGCACGCCCAGGCTCACTCTCGCATCGCCCGCTTCGCCCTACAGCAACTCCGCAATCGCCAGCGCGTCCATGTCGCTGTACACCTGGTTCTCGCCGCCCATACCCCAGCAGAACGTGTAGTTGCTCGTCCCCACGCCTGCATGGATCGACCACCCTGGCGAAACCACCACCTGCTTGTTCGCCACCACAATGTTCCGCGTCTCCTGCCCCGGACCCATCAAGTGAACCACCCTCTGATCCGCCGCAATATCAAAGTAGAAATAAACCTCCGACCGCCGCATGTGCGTATGCGCAGGCATCGTGTTCCAGACGCTCCCCGGCGCCAGTTCCGTAAACCCCATTACCAGTTGGCAACTCCGCGTTCCTTCCAGGTAAATCAGCTTCGTAATCTCCCGCACGTTCGCATTTTCTGGCTTGCCCAGCGGCGTCTTGCCCTGTTCGCCCGCCTTCATCAGCGTCGTCCGCCACACCGCGTGCGCCGGATAGCTCAGCAGATAAAACTCTGCCGGCTCCTCCGCATCCGCGCTCGCAAACACCACGTCTTCATTGCCCCGCCCGGCGTACAGCGCGTCCAGCTTGCCCAGCGAAAACGCCTCGCCGTTCACCGTCACCGTTCCCGCCCCGCCCACGTTCAACACGCCAAGTTCCCGCCGCTCCAGAAAATAATTCGCCTTCAGCGCATAGTCCGTCTCGAGCTTCAGTGGCTTGGCCGTCGGCACAGCGCTCCCGATCACCGTCCTATCCAAATCCACATACCTCAACTCAATCCGCCCGGCCTGAAACAGGTCGTCGATCAAAAACGTCTCGCGCAGCCCCGCCGTCGTCATCGTCCGGAACCGCACCAGGTCCGCCATCTGCAAAATCTTCATCTCGCTCAACCTTTCCGTTTCGCCGTTCCCACTACCGCGCAATCCTTGCCGCGCCGCCGCCCATCACGCGCAATACTTCGCTCAATGAAGCCGTGCTCGTGTCACCCGGTGTCGTCATCGCCAGCGCTCCATGCGCCACGCCGCACTCCACCGCCCACTGCGCGCCCTTGCCCGCCAGCATCCCGTAGATCAGTCCCGACGCAAAAGAATCTCCGCCGCCGACGCGGTCCAGAATATCCACTCTACGCTGTGCCACATGTGCAACTTCACCACCCGAAAGCGCGATCGCTCCCCATGCATTCTCTGAGGCCGTCGTCGCCGTCCGCAGCGTCGAGGCAATCAGTTTCAAATTCGGATACATCCCCGCCAGCTCCCTCAGCATCTTCGCGTAGCTCTCCACCGGCAGCTCGTCAAAGTCCTTCCCCACGCCCTCAATCTCCACCCCGAGCATCGCGGAGAAATCTTCCTCATTTCCAAACAGCACGTCCACCTTGCGCACCAGATCGCGATTCACTTCCTGTGCGCGCGCCTTGCCGCCAATCGATTTCCACAGCGAATCGCGATAATTCAGATCGTAAGAAACCACCGTCCCCGCCGCCCGCGCCGCGTCCATCGCTTCGCTCGCCACGCCTATCGTCGTCTCCGACAGCGCCGTAAAAATCCCGCCCGTATGAAACCAACGCGACCCCATCCCCTCCCCAAAAATCGCCTTCCAATCGTAGTCCCCAGTCTTCAGTTGCGAAACCGCCGTGTGCCCGCGATCTGAGCAGCCCACCGCCGCCCGCACGCCATATCCCCGCTCCGTAAAGTTCAGCCCGTTGCGCACCGTCCGCCCCACGCCGTCATACTTGACCCAGCGCACCAGTTCTTGGTCCACCCCGCCTTGCAGCATCAGATCTTCCACCAGCCGACCAACCGCGTTATCTGCAAGCGCCGTCGCAATCGCCGTTTTCAATCCAAAGCACCGCCGCAGCCCGCGCGCCACGTTGTATTCGCCGCCGCCCTCCCACACCCGCATCGTCCGCGCCGTATGAATCCGCTCCTCGCCCGGATCGAGCCGCAGCATCACCTCGCCCAGGCTCACCGCATCCCAGCGAACACTCCCTTGCGCCTTCACCCTAGCGCTCAAATCCTCCATCGTGCCCCTCCGCAATCAACAACGATACTAATTCTGTCGGCTCCGCCAACACATCGTAGCGCCGATCTCCAGATCGGCTGTCCTGAGGGCCTCCCGGCCCTCACGGGGACTGTGCTGGGTGCCCCAGGTCTCGCCGTTGAGACCTGGGATTCGACGATCCCAACGCATCCTTAATTCGCCAAGCTACACCGGATACTTCCCCGCCCTAACGCAATACCCCGCCACAGTCCGACTCAACCCCACCGCATTGGCCGGCGTGTACTTCGCTATCCGTCTCAAAATCGCCAGTTGCGTCCGCAGCATGTCCCCCTCTGCACACGCCGCCACCACCCGCCTCGCTCCCTGCTCCATCTGCGTCATCGTCTCCTCGGCCAGCAGCCCGGTCATCGCCAGTGCGGCTTCCGCCGAACTCTTTCCCGCCTCCGCCAGCTTCCGCGTCCGAAGCAAAGCCGACTCCAGCGCATATACGCCGGTCAGCATGTCCGCCAGCTCGGCCATCACTTCCTGCTCCTGCTCGAGCGCGGCCATGAACCGCTGGCTCGCCACGCCCGCCGCAAACAGCGTCAGCTTCTTCGCCGCCGCGAGCGCACTAGCCTCTCGCGCCAATAGCCCACCCTCATCTGCCCCCGCATCAAAACTCGGCGGCGCCATTACCTCGTCCATCACTTTTTTGATCGCCCCCAGCAGCGGCGACTGCCCCTTCATCGCCCGCTTCATCAACCAGCCGGTAATGATCAGCCGGTTGATCTCATTCGTCCCTTCAAAAATCCGGTTGATCCGCGCATCCCTGTAATAGCGCTCCGCCGAATACTCCTCCACATACCCATACCCGCCCATCGTCGCCACCAGTTCATCCGCCACCGTCGTCAGCATCTCCGATCCGTAGACCTTCAGAATCGAGCACTCCACCGCATACTCCTCGATCCGCTTCTGCGTCTCCCTCGGCGTGCGCTTCTCTTCCTCGGTCATCGCCTCCAGCGACGCCTCAATCATCCCCACTGTCCGGTAGGCCATGCTCTCGGCCGCATACAGGCGCGTCGCCGACGTCGAGATCTTCTTCTGAATCAGCCCAAACTCCGCAATCGGCTTCCCAAACGCCGTCCGCTCCTTGGCATAGCCGATCATCTCGGCCAACGCATGACGCGCCCCGCCCACGCACGCCACGCCCAGCTTGAACCGCCCCACATTGAGCACGTTGAAAGCAATATGGTGCCCCTTGCCCACCTCGCCAAGCAGATTCCCCGCCAGAATCCTGCACCCATCCAGCACCAGCGGACACGTCGACGAGCCCCGAATCCCCAGCTTGTGCTCCTCGGCCCCCACCGTCAGCCCCGGCGTAGTCCGTTCCACCAGAAACGCCGAAAACTTCTCCCCATCCACCTTCGCAAAAATCGTGAATAGGTCCGCGATCCCGCAGTTCGTCGTCCACATCTTCTCGCCTGTCAGAATGTACTCGCTCCCATCCTCTGACAGCGTCGCCCGCGTCCGCACATTCATTGCATCCGACCCCGAGCTCGACTCAGAAAGCGAATACGCCGCAATCCACCCCGCCGTCGCCAGCTTCGGCAAATATCTCTGCTTCTGTTCCTCTGTTCCATACCAAACCAGCGGCAATGACCCGATCCCAACCTGCGCCCCAAACGCCGTCGAAAAACTCGCCAGCACCGAAATGTGGTCAGTGATGAGGGTCGATGAGATCTTGTCCATCCCCATCCCGGCGTACTCTTCGGGAATGTCCACCCCCGTGAATCCCAACTCGGCCGCCTTCTTGAGCGTTGCCGCCAGAACCCCCGGCTCCTTGGCCTCAATCGCCGCCACCACCGGCAAAATCTCTTCTCGGGCAAACCGCGCCGCCGTAGCCGCAACTTGCCTTTGCTCCTCGTTCAAATCCTCCGGCGTAAACACCTCGGCCGGCGTGCGCGTTTCCAGCAGGAAACTCCCGCCCGCAGCGGCAACAATCGGGGATTTCGTAAGCGTTGCCATAAGAACTCGCCTCTCCAACTGCCCAAACGGTACGACAGGGGGGTACGGCAGAGCAAACCGTCGACGTTTCCCCCTTCGGTATACCTTTCATCACACCCATTGGATACTTCTCGCCGCTTTGCTCCGTGAATTTCGGCCGCATCCCGAATTTCGCAACCGGTTTTCCCCCTTCTCGTACAATATCCGGTAGCGCGTCGCCGGAGGCTTCTTCTGTCCGTAATCCTCAAACCTGTCTTGAACCTGGCCGCTACGCTGGCCCTGCGCTTAACGGCCCTGCTCGCCTTCGCGCCCAACAACGGCCTTCGCCATTACATCAAGGCCATGCAGGACACCGATACCACCTTCAAGAACCTCTATCACTGGAACGCCTTCGACGCCGCTGTCCTGCTGCCCTACTTCGCCGTCATGATTCTGCTCGCCATCTACGGCGTCCACCGCTACACTCTCTGCTACCTCTACTTCAAGTACCGCAAGAATGCATCCGGCGCACCGCCCCGCCTTTTCGATGAGCTGCCACGCGTCACCGTCCAGCTCCCCATCTTCAACGAGCAATTTGTCATCGACCGCCTAATCGAAGCCATCTGCGCCATGGAGTACCCAAAGGACAGGCTCGAAATCCAGGTCCTCGACGACTCCACCGACGAAACTCAGCAGGTCGCGGCGGCCATCGTCGCCCGCTACGCCGCTCTCGGCCACCCCATCCAATACATCCATCGCACCAACCGCCATGGCTACAAAGCCGGTGCCCTCGACGCCGGCCTCAACTTCGCCAAGGGTGAGTTCGTCGCCATCTTCGACGCCGATTTCGTTCCACCCACGGACTGGCTCATGCAGGTCATCCATCACTTCGCCGAGCCGGAAATCGGAATGGTCCAGACCCGCTGGACCCACCTCAATCGCAACTACAGTATCCTCACTCAGATCGAAGCGATCCTCCTCGACGGCCACTTTGTCATCGAACACGGCGCTCGCTATCGCACCGGCGACTTCTTCAACTTCAACGGCACCGCAGGCATGTGGCGCATCCAGGCCATCCGCGACGGCGGTGGCTGGCAGCACGACACCCTCACTGAAGACACCGACCTAAGCTACCGTTCGCAGCTCGCCGGATGGAAGTTCAAATACCTGCCCCATGTCGAATGCCCCTCTGAACTCCCCATTGAGATGACCGCCTTTAAAACCCAGCAGGCGCGCTGGGCAAAGGGCCTCATCCAGACAAGCATCAAGGTCCTCCCCAAAATCTTCCACTCTGACGTTCCCCGCCGCATCAAGATCGAGGCCGTCTACCACCTCACCGCCAACTTAAGCTACCCGCTCATGGTCCTCATGTCTGCCGCGCTCCTCCCGGCCATGATCTGCCGTTTCTACCAGGGCTGGTTCCAGATGCTGCTCATCGATGTGCCCCTCTTCACCGCCTCCACCTTTTCCATCGCCGTCTTTTATGTCCTTAGCGAGCGCGAACTCTTCCCCATAACCTGGTGGAAGACCATCCTCTATCTCCCCTTCCTCATGGCTCTTGGCATCGGCCTCACCGTCACCAACACCAAAGCCGTTATGGAAGCCCTCTTCGGCATCAAGAGCGCCTTCGTCCGCACCCCCAAATACCGCGTCGCCCTCAAGGGCGAAAAGTCCCAGGCATCCAAATACCGCAAGCGCCTCGTCCTCACACCCTGGATCGAGCTCCTCCTTGGCGCCTACTTCTTCCTCGCCATCCTCTACACATTCTCCAATCACAACTACTTCACCGCCCCGTTCCTCATCCTCTTTGTCATCGGCTACTGGTACACCGGTCTGATGAGTCTGCTCCAAGGCCGCTTCGAACGCTGGCGCTCCGGCGGCGCCAACACCGACGAATCCAGCCCCAAGCCCTTCCCCGTCGGCGTCTAGGATCGAAGCAATTCGATGCAACCAATCAAAGTCCTCTCAGTTGCCGCGATCAACGAACTCGCCGAACAGCTCCCGCACCAGCGTCTGCACTTCCTCCTTTTCTTAGCTTGGGACGCTCCAGACATTGCAGAAGAGGAGCTGATTAGCCTTTTCCGGCCGCTTGTCGATCGCGGGCTCGTGTATTTCTGCGCATGGGGAGCAAACTGCGAAAAGGTGCATGACGCCGTCGATCACGCTGACAGGGAAAGGCTACACCAGCCTGACGATTTCGACCGCATCATCATGACCACCTGGCATGCCAAAGAATCGCTGGCCAAAGCACTATGGTTCTTCAAAGTCTGCGCCGTTCCCGTCGAGGCCTACGACCCCGCCAACTGTGATCGTTTTGCCGTTGCAGTCGGAAATCCTGATTGGGCAGCCGAGTTAGAAAGAGAAGTGCTAGCAATCCCCCACGACGCAGACGACGAAGTTCAATTAGTCCTCGATGACGAAGACGATTAAGTACCCCTGCCAACGCTAACGAATCCAGCCGGATACCCTTCCGCGGCGGTGTTTCAGCCCGAATCGAGCTACACTACTTCCATGGACACAGTCCTCGCCGATAAAGTTCGCGCTTCACTCGAAGAGCTTGCTCCCACGCAAGAAAAGGTCGATCTCGCGGTGAAAAAGGCCGTCGAAGTCGCTAAGCCCTCGCGTGTCTTTATCTTCGGCTCCTGGGCGCGTGGAGAGGCCAGGTGGAATAGCGACCTCGACATGGCCGTTTTCTTCCCCGACGACCGGAAGGCCGAGCTGGCCCAACTGCGTAAGGATATCTCCAACGCCATAAAAGACGTTCGCATGAGTGTCGACGTAGTCGTCGCGACGGAAGGTTACGCGGCCGAATTCATCTCGTCTGTCAACAGCGTCTACTACAAGATCCTGCATCAAGGAAAGCTGGTCTACGAAAGTGGCAATCGATAGGCACGCACAGGTCCTGCTCATAAAGGCAGCCGAAGATGAAGCCGTTCTGCATGTCGCCGGAATTCCGGACGGACCCTTCGGGTTCCATGTGCAACAAGCCATCGAAAAGCTTCTCAAGGCTCTGTTGTCCCAGCTGTCGATCGAATACAAATTCACCCATGACCTGAATCAACTTGAACTCCAACTCAAGGACGCTGGAGAGGCTCTCCCGGCGGGCCTTGAGGATTTCTCCAGTATCGGCACGTTTTGCGGTTACCCATCGTTATGACGATATTCCGGAGTTCCACGTTCTCAGTCGCCCAGCCGCCATTGAAACCGTCCGCCTGATCCGCCAGCACATCCTCGCCCGCATCGCTGCCCTCTCCACAGCTCCCTAGCTCACCCCCCTCCGCTACAATAGAGCGAACCGCCTGCCGCTCCGGTTCTGCAATCCCCGGGCCGCCCGGCGCATCCAATCCTTATGCTCTCCAATAATCTTCCTGAAGCTCTTACCTTCGACGACGTCCTCCTCGTTCCTGCCGCCAGCGACGTTGTGCCCGCTCAGGTCTCCACGCAGACCCGCCTCACCCGCAAGATCCTGCTCAACACGCCCCTGATCTCTTCTGCCATGGACACCGTTACCGAGTCGCGCATGGCCATCGCTATGGCTCAGCAGGGCGGCATCGGCATCGTCCATCGCAACCTCACCATCGCCGAGCAGGCCGGCGAAATCGACAAGGTAAAGCGATCTGAAAGCGGCATGATCGTCGACCCAGTTACCATCGGCCCCGATCAACTCATCTCCGACGCCCTTGAAGTTATGCGCCGCTACAAGATCTCCGGCGTCCCGGTCACCCAGGGCAAGAAGCTCGTCGGCATTCTGACCAATCGCGACCTCCGTTTCGAAACCCGCACTGACATCCCCATCGGCGACGTGATGACCAAGTCCAACCTCATCACCGTCCCCGTCGGCACCACCCTCGAAGAAGCCGAGCTCATCCTCCACAAACACCGCGTCGAAAAGCTCCTCGTCGTCAACGACCAGTACGAGCTCAAGGGCCTCATCACAGTCAAAGACATCCAGAAAAAGCTGAAATACCCGATGGCCAGCAAAGACGAAAAAGGTCGACTGCGTGTGGGCGGAGCCATCGGCGCCACCGGCGATTTTCTTGAGCGTGCAGCCGAGCTGATCCGCGCTCGCGTGGATGTGCTCGTCATCGACTCGGCGCATGGCCATCAAATTCGTGTCCTCGATGCGGTCCGCGAGATCAAGAAGCGTTTTCCTGAAGTCGATTTGCTGGCCGGCAACATCGGCACCTACGAGGGCGCGCTGGCCTTGATCGACGCCGGCGCAGACGCCATCAAAGTCGGCGTCGGACCCGGGTCCATCTGCACAACCCGCATGGTTACCGGCGCTGGCATGCCCCAGATCACCGCGATTGCCGAGGCCTACCGTGCCGCCCGCCAGCACGACATCCCCGTCATCGCAGATGGTGGCATCAAGTACTCCGGTGAAATTACCAAGGCCATCGCCGCTGGTGCCAGCTCCATCATGATCGGCTCCCTCTTCGCCGGTGTCGACGAAAGCCCCGGCGAAACCATCCTCTACCAGGGCCGCAGCTTCAAAACCTACCGCGGCATGGGCTCACTCACCGCCATGAGCCAGGGCTCGGGCGAGCGCTACTTCCAGAGCTCAGGCGATCTCGCCGATGCTGATGCCAACACCGAAAGTGTCGTCCAGCGCGAGCGCTCCAATCAGAATCGCCTCACCAAGTTCGTTCCCGAGGGCATTGAGGGCCGTGTTCCCTATCGCGGGCCGCTCGAGTCCATGGTCTTCCAGCTTGTCGGCGGGCTCCGCTCCGGCATGGGTTACGTCGGCTGCGGAACCATCGCCGAAGTGCAGGAGAAGGCCCGCTTCGTCCGCATCTCCAGCGCTGGTCTCCGCGAGAGCCACGTCCACGACGTCATCATCACCCGCGAGGCCCCCAACTACCATGTCGAGTAGCAAACGAGGCATCTCCGAAACCGCGCCTCAAACCAAAGGTCTCACGTTCTGGATCAGCGCTTGGCTCCCCGTCCTTCTCGGCGTCATCATGATCGCCATCGAATCTACTGAGGCGCTCGGCGCCAACCACACCAGTGGCCCCCTTCGCCGCGTATGGGAGGCCCTCTTCGGCGTCGTCTCCGACCCCCGCTGGGACGTGATTCACCACATCCTCCGCAAATGCGGCCACTTCTTCGCATACGGATTCATCGGCCTCGCCTGGCTGCGCGCCTGGTGGATGACCCTCCCAAAATCCCAATTCTTTACCGACGCAAGCCTCGCCCTCCTAGGTACCGCCCTTATCGCCAGTTGCGACGAGTTCCACCAGACCTTCCTTCCCAATCGCACCGGAACACCCTGGGATGTTCTCCTCGACTGCTCAGGCGCTCTGGTCCTCGAGCTCATCGTCTACCTCTTCGCCCGCTCCTTCCGCCCCAAACGCCTCGCCCGCGCAGCTTAAGCGCGTTGGCGCCGCTGTTTTGTATCAGGGCTCGACTTTAGTCGAGCCGAAATCGCATTCAAGAAGGTCCGGGCTTTAGCCCCTGCCCAAGCCGCTCACGCCTGGACCCTCCCTTTATACTGAACTGTTTGCACATCACGACTGCGCGCGGCCTCCTACGGCATCCAGCCTCGACGCCCGCCCATAAGGACCAGACCTTGCCACAGGCAGAGATCGGCATCATCGGCGGCAGCGGGCTTTACTCCATGCCCGGCTTCACCAACGTTCATGAAGTCACCATTGAAACGCCCTTCGGCTCGCCCTCCGATCCGTTCGTTCTCGGTGAGTTGGAGGGCCGCAAAGTCGCATTCCTCGCCCGCCACGGCCGCGGCCATCGCATCCTGCCCTCGGAGCTCAACTTCCGCGCCAATATCTACGCCTTCAAATCCCTCGGCGTCGAGCGCATCCTTTCCGTCTCCGCCGTCGGCTCCCTCAAGGAAGAGCACAAACCCACCGACTTCGTTGTCCCCGACCAGTTCATCGATCGCACCTTCAATCGTGTCGCAACATTCTTCGGTGAGGGCATCGTCGGCCACGTTGCCTTTGGCGATCCCGTCTGCGCAACCGTCGCCGCCACAGCAGCCAAAGCCTGCGCCCAAGTCGGCGTAGTCGGCAAGCTCGGTGGCACCTACGTCTGCATGGAAGGCCCTCAGTTCTCCACCAAGGCCGAGTCCCACCTCTACCGCTCCTGGGGCGCCGACGTCATCGGCATGACCAACCTCCAGGAGGCCAAGCTCGCCCGCGAAGCCGAAATCTGCTACGCCACCATCGCCATGGTCACCGACTACGACTGCTGGCGCGAAGGACACGACTCCGTCACCATCGAAGAAATCGTCCGCGTCCTCCACCAAAACGCCGAGAACGCCGCTCACGTCGTCAAGGCTGCCGTCGCCGCGCTGCCACCCACGTCAGAAGCAGCCCCCCGCACCTGCGCCTGCGCGAGTGCCGCAAAATACGCCGTCCTAACCGCCCAAGAAGCCATCCCCCCCGCCGCCAAAGAGAAGCTCTCCCTCCTCTTCGGAAAGTATTTGAGTTAGCGCCAGCGCGTGAAGGGTAAGCAGTGATGCGACCGATGGATGCGAAGACCGTTGGATTTGCCAGCCTCTACATGCTGCTTACTGGTTTTATTCAGGTAGGCGCGCAAACGACTAAAACTTCGCCTGCTCCTGTTCTGGAGGAGCCTGTCTTTGGGATCGTCTACTCCCCCAATCTGGTGAAATATGAGCAGGTGCCACCGTCTTTGAAGAAACTTTGCAAGGGCTTTTTTGACGAACCGGGACAGGTTTCATGGTTGTATGCGCATCTGAGCTCCGGGCACTCGGAATATCTCGTTGTAATGAGTACGTGGAAGGACCAGGACGGTGATTCATTTGGCGCTTCGATATGGATTGAAGGTTCCAAGTGCCGAACTGATGAATCAAACTGGACGCTTTCCGGAGTTGTCCCAAAAGGCGGATACGGTCCAACAGCGGATTCGGAGAAGCTGCCAGGACTTGAGGTTCCCGCGCCAAAAGCATGCAATTCTGATCCAAACGCGCACTGCAATTACACTCTCCAGTCGGCTCGCGAGGAAGATATCCTGAGAGGTCTCGTCCGGGACGCCCTTCAGAGGTCCATAAAGGCCTATGGCGCTGACTCTGGCTTCAGAAAAGCAGCATGCTCTGCAAAGATACTGAAGGGCAACGAGAGCTACCCAATCGTGCAGCAGGAGCTTCAAGCCTATTGCTCAATTTCAACTCACTGATGATCGCTACTGAGCGCAGCACATTGGACTGGGCCAGTCACCGGGCCGGTTCCTGGAAACGAAAGAGGATATTGGAATGCCCATCACCGTCGTCGGCAGCGTCGCATATGACTCCGTTGAAACCCCATCAGGCCGCTATGACCGCATGCTCGCGGGCGCCGCCACCTACTTCTCCCTCGCCGCCAGCTTCTTTGCCCCAGTCCGCGTCATCGCCGTCGTCGGCGAAGACTTCGGCCCCGAGCAGGAAGCCGTCTTTAAAGCCCGCGGCATCGACATCCAGGGCATCGAGCACGCCCCCGGCAAGAGCTTCTTCTGGGAAGGCTCTTACCTCGACAATCTCAACGAGGCCAAGACCCAAAACACTGAGCTAAACGTCTTCGCCACCTTCGAGCCGAAAATCCCCGCCGCCTACGCCGACTCTGACTTCCTCTTCCTCGCCAACATCGATCCTGTCCTCCAGCGCCGCGTCCGCGAAGCCATGCCCGACGTGAAGCTCGTCGCCGGCGACACCATGAACTACTGGATCAAGGACCATCGCCCCGCCCTCCTCGAAGTCCTCAAGGGCCTCGACATCCTGCTCATCAACGACACGGAAGCCCGCATGATCGCCGGCAATCCCAACCTGCTCCAGGCCGCGCGTGGCGTCATGGCCCTCGGCCCCAAATCGCTTGTCGTCAAACATGGCGAATACGGCGCGACGCTGTTCCACAAAACCAATCCCGGCTCCATCGAGCAACACACATTTCGCGCTCCGGCCATGCTTCTCGAAGAAATCATCGACCCCACCGGCGCGGGCGACAGCTTTGCCGGCGGCTTCTTCGGCTATCTCGCCTCCCAGCCCACCATCACCCCGGACGCCTACCGCCGCGCCATGTTCTACGGCAGCGTCATGGGCTCCTTTGCCTGCGAGCGCTTCGGCACCGAGCGCCTCCAGCAACTCTCCCGCAAGGAGATCGACGACCGCTTCATCCACTTCCGCCGCCTCACCCACCTCGACTAAGAAGAATGTCTGCAATCCCCATCCCGCGCCGCGAAAGCCTCCTCACCCTGGCCGCCTGCGCGGCGCTCTCGCTCCTCGCCATCGCCTGGAGCTGGCACCACCACGCTCTGCTCAACTACGGCGACGCCGTCGCCCATCTCCACATCGCCCGCCGCGTCCTCGACTCCCGCATCCCCCGCTTCTCTGAGCTTGGCTCCGTCTGGCTTCCCCTACCCCACATCCTCATGATCCCGTTCGTCCAGGTCTACAGTTGGTGGGCCAACGGCATCGCCGGTGTCATCCCCTCTGCCCTGGCATGGCTCCTCTCTTGCCTCGGCCTCTATCGCCTCGCCCGCATCTGGCTCGCCCCCGCTCCCTCCGTCATCGCGCTAGCCTTCTTTGCCCTCAATCCCAACCTGCTCTACCTCCAGACCACCGCCATGACCGAGCCCCTCTTCCTCTGCGAGATGGTCTGGCTCGCCCTCCTCATGGTCGAATTCCGCAATAGCCTCACCCCCACACCCGACACCCGATACCCGACACCCGCGCCACCGCCCAGACTCTCCTCCCAAACTTATATAAAAATCGCGCTCGTCCTCATCGCCGCCATCTTCACCCGCTACGACGGCTGGATCATGGCCCTCCTCGCCTGGTCCGGCGTCGGCCTGCTTCTCCTCCGCCGCGGACTCATTTGGGTGCCCCATCCATTCCGCGTCTTTGGCGGAATGGGTGGGAATCGCAGATCTATTCACCCGTCCGTCGGCTCTCGCTCACCATTCTTCTGGCTCGCCACCATCCTCGTCCTCGCCGCCCCAATCTTCTGGTTCGCCTACAACGCCACCGTCTTTCACGACTGGCTCTACTTCGTCCGCGGCCCCTACTCCGCCGCCGCCATCGAGGCCCGAACATCCGTCCCCGGCGACCCGCCCCACCCCGGCTGGCATAACCCCTGGGTCGCCCTCATCTTCTTCGTCAAGTGCGCCGAGCTCGACGCCGCCGCCCTCGGCTGCGGAACTTTCCTTCTCATCTCCGCCATCTTCGGCGCAATCTGGTCCTTTCTCACCGCCCGCCGCCGCGCCGTCTCCTGGGCTCTCCTGCTCCTCTGGTTCCCCATCCCCTTCTACGCCTACTCCGTCTCCTGGGGCTCGGTTCCCATCTTCCTTCCCGTCTGGTGGCCCTTCTCCTACTACAACCTTCGCTACGGCCTCGAACTGCTACCCGCCCTCGCCGTTGCCCTTGGCTTTGTCGCTCAGTTCGTCCTCGCCGCAGTCCGCGAGTTCAAGCCCCGCCTCCGCAGCCGCGGCTGGCAGTCGATTGCCGTCGCATTGCTCCTCGTTTTCTGCCTAGTCAATTCCATCCAGATGCTTCGCGAGCGCCCACCCGTCTACGTCGAAGGCACCAAAAATATCCAGGCCCATCGCCCATACGAACAGGCTATTCCCCCGGTCCTGCGCAGCCTCCTCAACACCCGCCCCGGCGCACCTCTGCTCGTCATCACCTCCCTCGACCCTGAGATCATCGCTCTAACCGGCATTCCCCTCCGCCAGACCATCAATGAAAGCGACCTTTGGATCTACGACACCGCCCTCACCGCCCCCGCATCCCACGCCGCATTCATCCTCGCTTTCGATGGGGACGACATCGACCGCGTCGTCCACCTCCGCCCCGAGCACCTCACCGTCGTACAACGCTTCACCGCCCCCGGCCAGCCCGACGCCACAATTTACGCCTCCGATTCTCCTTCGCCTTCTGCGCCCCTCAACTAACTCGCCCAGTGTTAGCATCTCCCAAGGAATTCCTCTTGACCGCCACCGCCGCCCAACTCGCCCATTTCATTGAACCCGCTTCCTTCGGCTGGCTCGACCAAATGGGCTTCGTCAACAGCGCCGTCGGCCGCCTCATCCTGGCATGCGTCCTTGGCGCCCTCGTAGGACTCGAGCGCGAACTCGCCAAAAAGGCCCCTGGCATCCGCACCAACCTCCTCATCTGCCTTGGCGCAGCCTTCTTCACCATCCTCTCCGGGGTCATCGCCGGCGACGGCGGAAACAAGGGCCAAATCGCCTCTAACATCGTTCAGGGCATCGGCTTCCTCGGTGCGGGGCTCATCCTCCACAACCGCAGCCGTCTCAGCGGACTCGCCAGCGCTGCCAGCGTCTGGGTCGTCGCCTCCATCGGAATGGCCTGCGGTGCGGAACTCTACGCTCCCGCAACCGTCGCTGCCCTGATCGTCATTGTCGCCATGGTTCTGGTCGGCTTTCTTGAGCGGCGCGTCAACCTGAAGCCTTACAGTGTCACCTACAAAGCACGTGGCGCCGATCAGTTGCTTATGCTCCAGGGCATTCTGGCTACCCTCGACATACAAAACCTGCCTCTCTCCAACGTTGAAACCACCTCCATCGGAGATCTCCAGCGCGTCATCTTTCCGCTCAATGCCACCAACCGCCAGCACGACCAGCTGCGCCATCAGCTCAGCACCCAGCCGGGCATGTCACAAATCCTTAGCTTCCGCGATCCGGAGGACGATTGATCCACTTCACCAAGGCACACGCCTGCGGCAACGACTTTCTCATCGTCACTGAAGAGGACGCTCTCAGCTTCGATCCGGCCGAGCTAACGAGGCGTCTCTGCGCACGTAACACCGGGATCGGCGCCGACGGCATTGAGTTCCTCGCCATCACCGGCCCCGCTTCCGGCCGCATCCGCCTCTTCAACGCCGATGGCTCCATCGCCGAAATCAGCGGCAACGGCACCCGCTGCGTCGCTGCTTTCATGGCCGAAGCTCTCAATTCCAAACCCGGCGACGACATTGAAATCCTCACAGACGCCGGCACCCGCTTCTGCCACATCGACAGCCTCGAGCCCTCCGACGAGTTCACGGTTCAGGTCACTACGGGCATGGGTGTTCCGCAGCTCAAACAGCGCACGGTCACTATCCCCGGCGGCGTTCAGGTCCCCGGTATCGAAGTCTCCACCGGCAACCCCCACTTCGTCATCCTCGTCGACAACCCCGACTTCAAAGTCGACGGCCAGTCCTGGCAAAGCATCGGCCAGCAAATCTGCTTCCACCCCGACTTCCACTACCAGACCAACGTCGAGTTCGTTCACATTCTCTCGCCCTCCCACATCGAGATCCGAATCTTCGAGCGCGGCGTCGGCCCCACCTCCTCCTCAGGCACCGGCACCTCAGCCACCTCCGCTGCCTCCATTGCTTTCCGCGGTTGCACTTCGCCCCTAACCGTCGTCGCCCCTGGCGGCATTCAAACTGTCAACTGGCCTGGCCCCGGCTCCGAGCTTTACCTCACCGGTCCCGCCAGCCTCATCGCCCGCGGTGAAGCCTGGCCCGGGCCCCCACGGACAGGTCCTAGTCCGTGGGGTGGGTGACCAGCATGAGCACTTCCATCCCTCTACTTCGCCCCCCTGCCGCCCCCGCCGGAGCCGGAATCTCCGTCCTCTCGCCCGCCTCCTATGCCAACGAAGAACGCATCGAGGAAGGGCTCAGCCGCCTCTGCAACCTCGGCTTCGAGCCCCGCCTCGGCCCCCACTCCCTTGAGCGCGGCCCCCTCTTCTTCGCCGGCACTCCCAGCCATCGCCTCGCCGACCTCCACGGCGCATTCTCCAACCCCAACACCTCTGCTATTGCCGCCATCCGTGGTGGCTATGGCTCCAACTACCTCCTCTCCGGCCTCAATCTCAATCTCATCCGCAAAAACCCCAAGCCCTTCCTCGCCTACAGCGATCTCACTGCCGTCCAGCTCTACTTGCTCGATCGGCTCGGCCTTCCCGCCTTCCATGGCCCCATGGTCGCCGCCGACTTCGACCGCGAAGACGGTGTCCACATGCCCAGCCTTCTCGCCGCCCTCGCCGGCCAGCCCTACGCCGTCGGCCCCGCTGAAGGCCTCCGCTCTATCAAGAATGTGCCCTCCCGCAGTGTCGTCCGCGGAACCCTCTACGGCGGCTGCCTCAGTATCCTCGTTGCCCTGCTCGGCACCCCATGGGAACCACAGACCGAAGGCAAGCTCATGTTCATCGAAGACACCGGCGCCAAGCCCCATCAGATCGATCGCATGATCTGGCAACTGCGCCACGCCGGCAAGCTCAACGGCGTCACCGGCCTCATCTTCGGCGAAATGCTCAACTGCGGCGCATCGGCCGCCCCAGAGTTGCTCGAAGAAGCCATCCTCAGCGCGCTCGACGGCCTAGATATCCCAGTTGCCTTCGGTCTCAGCAGCGGCCATGTCACCGGCCCCAACGTCACCCTCACCTTTGGCGTCCAGGCCGAACTCCACACCACCGGCGAACCCCGCCTCGAAATCCTCGAACCCGCTGTTAGTCCATGAACGCTCACCGCTGGCCAACCGAAGGCGCTTTGAAAGGGCACGACTTCAGTCGTGCCAATTGATGTCTAGAAAATGTCTGGGGCTTTAGCCCCAGGAGGGACAGTCGCAAGAGTGATTTTCGAAAACCATCCACCAAACGCCTCCGCGGCCCCTCGCCACATCCACCTAATCGGCATCTGCGGCACCGCCATGGCCTCACTCGCCGGCCTTCTCCAGCTCCAGGGCCATAGCATCACCGGCTCTGACAAGGCCGCATACCCGCCTATGAGCGACTTGCTCAGCTCCCTCAACATCCCCGTCCTCGAGCCTTTCTCCGAGTCGAATCTCTCCCCGCGCCCTGACCTCGTCGTCATCGGCAACGCACTCTCTCGGGGCAACCCCGAGATCGAATACGTCCTCGATCAGCGCATCCCCTTCACCTCCATGGCCGCGCTGCTTCGCGAAGAGTTTCTACTCGGCCGGGACTCGCTCGTCGTCGCCGGAACCCACGGAAAAACCACCACCACTAGCATGTTGTCCTGGATCTACCAGTGCGCTTCCGCTGCCGACCCCGCGCTCGAGCCTTCCTTCCTTATTGGCGGCGTCGCTGAAAACTTCTCCACCAGCTTCCAGCTCCGCCCCACCCGCACCTTCATCGTCGAAGGCGACGAGTACGACACCGCCTTCTTCGACAAGGGCCCAAAATTCATGCACTACTTCCCTGACGCATTGATTCTCACTTCGGTCGAGTTTGACCACGCCGACATCTACCGCGACCTGGACGCCGTCAAAACCGCCTTCAAGCGCCTCGTCAATCTCGTCCCCCGCCGCGGTCTCATCGTCGCCTACGACGCCAATGCCAACGTCACCGAATGTCTCGAACCAGCGCTCTGCCGCGTCCAGCGCTACGGCTTCTCGCCCTCCGCCCATTGGCGCATCAGTAACCTCCGCCACGAAGACGGCTTCACCCGCTGGGACCTCGACTGCGACAATTCTCACTGGGCCTCTCTGCAACTACCCCTCGCTGGCGAACACAACGCTCTCAATGCAACCGCCGCAGCCGCGCTAGCCTTCGGACAAGGCATCCGCAAGGAAACCATCTTCGCCGCCCTTGCCTACTTTAAAAGCGTCAAGCGCCGCCTCGAAGTTCGCGCTGTCATCGGCGGCATCACCCTCATCGACGACTTCGCCCACCACCCCACCGCCATTCGCGAAACCCTCCGCGCCCTCCGCGCCGTCTACCCCTCGTCTCGCCTGTGGGCCGTCCTCGAGCCCCGCTCCAACACCCTTCGCCGCAAAGTCCTCGAAGCCGACCTCGTCGCCAGCCTCAGCCTCGCCGACCGCGTCGTCCTCGCCGGCGTCTACCAGCAGCAGCGCATCCCCGACGCAGAGCGCCTCCGCCCCGAAGACGTCGTCGAAGCCCTCAACGCCTCCGCAACACCCGGCGATCTCTCGCCCACCGCATCCGCCAAAGCCGAGCTACACCCCGACGCCGACGCCATCGTCCGCGCCATCACCCCACAACTCGCCCCCGGCGACGTAGTCGCCATCCTCTCCAACGGCGGCTTCGACGGCATCTATGAGAAACTCCCCTCCGCCCTCACCGCCCGCTTCCCCATCTAGTCCCTCATTCCCTGTTCCCTTCTCCCTCGTCTATCATCAATACAATCGCTCATGCTCACCTCCCTAACCCTCCTCTTCACCATCATCCTGCTCAGCATCCCTGCTGCAATCGTGCTCATTCCATGGACCGTGCTCACCGGCAACCCAGCCCCCCTCTACAACGCCGCCATGGCAATCATCCGCACCGCCTTCCGCCTCGCCAGCATCCGCATCGTTGCGACCGGCCTTGAGACCGTCCCACCCGGCACTGCCTGCATCTTCATGGCCAACCACGTCTCCAACCTCGATCCGCCTGCGCTCCTTTCCTCTCTCCCCGGCCGCACCTCCATCTTCTTCAAACGCTCCCTTTTGCGCATTCCCGTCCTCGGCTACTGCTTCAAACTCGGCGGCTTCATCCCCGTCGATCGCACCGGCAGCGTCGTCGCAGCTCAGGACAGCGTCGCCGCCGCGCGCCGCGTCCTCGAGTCAGGCCTCCATATCACCACCTTCGTCGAAGGCACTCGCTCCCGCGACGGCCGCATGCTCCCCTTCAAGAAAGGCCCCTTCTACCTCGCCAAGGAAACCGGCGCGCCCTGCATCCCCATCTCTCTCTGGGGAACCGAATCCATAATGATGAAGGGCTCACTCCGCATCACTCCGGGCACCGCCCATCTCACCTTCCATCCGCCCATCTACCCAGCCGACTACGCCACGCGCGACGAACTCCTGCACGCCGTCCGCGTCATCATCGCCTCCGGTCTGCCAGAATGGATGCGCAGCTGACTAGGCGCAACGCGGTCCCGCTCATCAGCCCGTTGATTCGCGAACCAGCTAACTTGCGAACTCGCTGACCCGCTGCGTATGACTCCGCAACTACGCCGTCCCCCCCAGCAAACTAAGCGCCCCACTCTCCCGCAACTGCATAGCGGAAGAATGGGGCGCAGACTGTTTTTTGGGCTTGATCGAGTGTTAGAACGTCAGCTTCAGAGCCAATTGCACCAGGCGTGGGTTGTTCACAGTGGAGTTGACCGCGCCGAATCCGGGAGCGTTGATGTCGTTGACCGGCATTCCAAACTGCGGGTGATTGAAAAGGTTGAAGAACTCGGCACGGAAGTTCAGGCCCATCTCTTTGCCAGGCAGGGCGAACTGCTTGATGAGCGAGAAGTCGGAATTGACGAAATCGGGCCCGACCACCGGGACGCGCGAGGCATTCCCCAATTTGCCGGGGACAACCACTGCGCCGCTGTTGTCGAGTACCTGGGCCTGAGGCGCAACGAAGCAGGCGCCATTGATCCAATGGTGCTGGCCGTGATCGGCTTTGTAGGGGTTGCAGTTGGCCACCTGGTCCGGCCGGTTGAAGTTGTAGGAGTCGCCGCCGGAATTGAAGGTGGTTCCCGACTGGTTACTGCTGTCGATCAAGGGAACGGGGAAACCGGAGGAGATCCTCTCGATCAACGTCACTTGCCAACCGCCAGCGATCGCGTTGGTCACGCCATTCCAGTCGCCGCCAATCAGCTTACCGTGGCCGATGGGCAGGTCATAGATGGCACTTCCGGTGAAGCTTTGGTTGAGATTGATCTGCGACAGGGACCAGTCGAGATTCTGCCAGTTGGGCAGCGGGAAATACGGTGCACTCAACTCTGAACCCAGGCCGTCCGACAGTCCGTTGTCATAGGTGCGGGAGTAGGTGTAGGCAACCAGCGCGTACAGGCCATGCTCTGGCGTCTTGGTCTCTGCTTTGAGTTGCATCGAATTGTAGTGAGTCTTGCCGGGATCGCCGTAGAGCAGAACGGTGTTGAAGTTTTGGTCGTTGTTGTAAAAGGTAAAGCTGTTGGTATACGCGTAGGGAGCGCCGCCGGCCATGCAACCGATGGTGTAGCCGGAGACCGCGCCGCACGCGGAAGGGCTGTTGACATTGAGGGCGTTGCCGATCACCGTCAGATGGCCGCCGACCGAGCCGGCGTAGCCGGCGGTGAGCAGGACATTTCCCGGCAACTGACGTTCGACGTTCGCGTTATATTGGTGAACTCTTCCTGGCTGGAAGTTGGTCGGCTGGTAGGCGTACGTACCCGTGAAGCTGGTCACATCTTGCGGACTGGCGAGGTCGGGAAAGCCTCCGGAGGTGGTAGCGACACCATAAACTGGCCCCCCAAGCGTGGAGGCGCAGTATGAACTCGCGGAGATGCAGCTAAAGCTACCGATGAATTGATCGGACTCGCCGAGGTTGGGCGGGTTTTGCCAGAGCCCCTGCGCGCCCTGGTTCCAGGACGAATCGTGATAGATGCCAAAGCCCAGGCGCAGAACGGTCTTGTCGCTGCCGGCAACTTTCCAGGTCAGGCCAAGACGGGGTTCGTATGCGCCAATGAACATCTTGATGCCCGCCGACCTGCTTACCCCGTTCTTGCCCGCAATCAGCAACTTTCCTCCCGTTAATGAGGGGATATAGTCCGCCATGCGGTCATGGACCTCGGTGACCGGAGTGGTCAAATCCCACGCCAGGCCGAGGTTGAGGGTGAGCGACGAGGTAATGCGCCAATCGTCCTCGACGAAGGGTCGATAGATATTCCAGCGGCGACCGGTGACCGCTCCGTCGTATGTCTGGTCGTGGATGGCGCCTCCCGGAAGTCCCATCAACAGGTCCGCCTCAGGGTTGCCGGGGGCCGAACCCTCGGCGGTGAAGTTTCCTACGGTCCCGACCAGCCAGAAGCCCGCTCCAAAGGCTGCTGTGCCAACGTTCATCTGGTTGGCACGGAGATCGAGGCCGGCGTGAATTTCATGCTTGCCGAGGATCAGGTCTAGATCGTCTTTGAACGAGTAGATGTTCGTTCCACCCTGGAAGGGCGAGTAGCCGCGATCGCCGAGGGCCCAATAGCCGCTCGTAAATTGAGTGGAAACCAAGCCTTCACTGTATGGGGCACTGGAGTTGGGGGTACTGCCGCTACCGATCCCGTTGCAGCCCAGATCGGCGCCCGGAATTCCCAGGATGGCCGATTCGCAGGTGTAGTTGCCCGTCGAAGCGATGTAGTCGAAGATGCGGTTATAGCCGAAGCTGGCCTGGTTCAGAACCGTGGGCGAGAAGATATGCGTCTCGCCAATGGCGGCGTTGCGCGCATGGTTGATTATGTTCTCATTGCTGCCGAAGGCGTTTGCTTCGGCAAGTCCGGGTGCGCCGCCGGGCACAAAGGAGAAGGCCTGTTCGTAGCTGAAACGGCCGAAGAGATTGTCCTTGCTGGAGAGAGTCTGGTCCAGACGGGCATCGAACTTGGTATCGTTCAGACTGCGAACGGGCTCGTTGACGTAGTTATAGCCGGAGGGGGAGTTGCCGGCATTGACAAGATTCGTCGGGTAAATATTCAACATGGCCTTCCCAATGGGGTCAATCAGGCTGGCGGGAATCTTGTTGCAGGGTGTGCCTTGGGCCTGACTTCCATCGGCATACGCGGGTATAGGATTCCCCGATCCATCGCACTGGAAGTAGACATTCGGGTATGTGGACGCGCTGGCCGATGCGCCGATCATGTACGGATTGGCAATCGCGAGACCAGAGATGGGGTTGCCCCAGGGATCAGCTGAGAAGTCGCCCGTGCGCATGGCCAGAGAAGGAACCTGACCGGTGAAGGTAATTCCGTGGCGCTGATATTTTTGTTCGCCATCAACAAACAGGAATGTCTTGTCCTTCTTGATGGGCAAACCGACCGAACCGCCAAACTGGTTCAGGTTGAACTTCTCCGGCGCAGTGGCAAAGTAGCTCTTCGCATCAAGATCCGTATTGCGCACAAACTCAAACAGAGACCCGTGAATCTGGTTGGTCCCTGACTTTGTCGTCACCAGCACCGTCGGGCCCGCACGCGTGCCGTACTCTGCGGAGTACGTGTAGGTCAGCACCTTGAACTCCTGAATATCGTCGATCGACGAAAAGATCCCGATGCCGCCTGCGGTCAGCTCGTTGTTGTCGACTCCATCCAGCAGCCAGTCGGTGCTGTTCGGCCGCGAGCCGCCCACAGAAAGCGAAAACGATCCGCGTGCCGCCACCTCGCTGTCGCTGCCGGCAGTGAAAAAGCTATTCGGGTTCGTCTCGGCCGTTGCACCTGCGGTGAGCGTCGCAAGCTGAACAAAATCGCGTCCATTCAAGGGCAACTGAGACACCTGCTGCGAAGTGATCACCTGGCCCAGCGATGGATTCGCTGTCTCCACCGCAATGGTCTCGCCCGTCACAGCCACGGTGGTCACCACTGTAGCCGGTACAAGCGAAAAGTCGATTTCGCGCGCTTCATCCACCTGGAGTTTCAGATCCTTCGATTCTGCGCTCTGGAAACCCTGCGCATCCACTCGCACGTTGAACGTCCCAACTGGGAGCAGCGGGACGTGATAGTGCCCGGATGTGTCCGTTTTACCTTCTCGAGACAGCCCGGTTCCCTCCGAGCTAACGGTGACGGTGGCGTTGGGAACGCCCGCTCCAGATTTATCCACGACATTCCCTGAGAAGCTTCCCGTGGCCTGGCCTTGCATGACTGGAGTGAGGAAAAATGCGAGCGCGCAAACAAGCGCGAGAAACAGAAAATTGCGGGGTTTTGAAGCGGCTGAGGGCTGGGTGGACTCCGGAAGGTTTGTAACAGGGATCGTGCGTCTCATAGTCTAACCCCTTTCGACAACTCGGCTGAGGTTGCTATTGTGTCGCCTTACTTGTAATTGCGACTGGCCTGCACTTGATCCTTAGACTCTAAGAATTGCCCCGCCGAAAGTCAATGATGACTTCATTAAGTCGGCGCATAAGCGGGATCCAATTATGTGCTGCTTTCTTGACAGGTTCGCACCACAATTAGTCCGAATCGAGAAGCTCGTCCCTCGACAATTTCGGCGCGAGCAGATCCGGAAGAAATGATCTGTTGTACGCACTACTGCCCCTGCACCACCGCGTTATACCCATCGTTCAGCAGTTTCTGTCGCCACTGGTTCGCTACATCCCGGCTCGCGAAAGGGCCTACCCGCACATGAACCATCCCATCCGCGTCGCGATGCGCTGCTACCGCATACCCCCGCCGCCGCAGCGCCTCCACCAGCACATCTGCGTCCTCCTGGTGTGCCAAGGTCGCAACCTGAACCATCAGCTCGATCGGTGGTGTCGACTGCACCTTCGTCGTCACACGCCCCAGCGCAGGCTCGATCGTGTTTGCTTGAGTCTGCTGCGGTGCCTTAGCCCCTGCCTGCTGCGGCCTGCTCCCATCAGCAACTGCAGGCATCGCCGGACGCACCTGGGATGTCCCAGCCCCGTTTTGCGATCCCTGCTCCGTGCCCTTGCTCGATGCCGCCGCAGTTGCCTCAGCGCCAGTGCTCGCAGCATCGCGTCCTTGCTCCTGCCCCGCGCCCAGTTGCCCCTCGCCCGTACCATCCCCAACGCTCTGAGCCTCACTCGCCGCGCCGCCTCCAGAGCCAGATCCGCCCGACGGCTTGCTCTTTGCAATGTCTGCCTGCCCTGCAATGGGCGTCGGCTCCAACACGCTTGACGTGACCGCCGGTTCCCTGCGGCCCACGACATACCCAAGCCCGAACGAAATTCCGCACAGCACAACCAGCACACAGAGGATCGCCAGCAGGGTGAACGAGCCAAGCGTTACTTCGCGGTCCCGCTCCTCCTCACGTCCGTCGTCTCGGTCTCGCGTTTCCCGGCCGCGCTTCCGCCGTTCCCTCTCCGCCTCGCGCTCGTCGAACACTCCCCGCATTCCGCTCCCTGAACAGAAAAGATCTCCTCCAGGCCCTCACAACCGCCCTGGTCCCTCAGTCTCTAGTTCCCATTTGCTCGTTCCTAAACCCCAGACCCTGGACCCTCCACCCTAGTCTTTCTTCCCCAGCTTGTTGAAGAGCGTCATCATCTCCAAGGGCAGCGGGAAGACGATGGTGGTGTTCTTCTCCACGCCAATCTCCGTCAGCGTCTGCAGGTACCGCAACTGCAGCGTCATGGGCTCGGTGGCCAGCAACGCTGCCGCATCCACCAGCTTTTGCGCGGCATCGAACTCGCCCCCGGCGTGAATGACTTTCGCGCGCTTCTCGCGCTCTGCCTCGGCCTGTTTGGCCATGGCACGGAGCATCGACTCAGGCAGGTCAACCTGCTTCACTTCCACCGAAGTCACCTTCACCCCAAACGGCTCCGTCCTCTGGTCGATGATCGTCTGGATCTTCAGGTTCAGCTTGTCCCGGTGGCTCAAAAGCTCATCGAGTTCCACCTCGCCCAGCACCGACCGCAGCGTGGTCTGCGCAAACTGCGAAGTCTGGTACACGTAGTTCGAAACCTTGATCGCCGCGTTGTTCGGATCGACCACATACAGTGTCACTACCGCGTTCACTTTGATGGTCACGTTGTCGCGGGTGATCACGTCCTGCGGCGGAACCTCCAGCACCTCCTGCCGCAAAGAAATCCGAATCATCTGGTCAAACGGCCGGAATACCAGGATGATTCCAGGCCCCTTCGGCACCGGCAGCGCACGGCCAAGCCGGAAAATCACACCACGCTCATATTCGCGCAGAATCTTGATCGAGTTCAGCAAATAAAGAACAACAACCGCAATCGCAACCAGCACAACTGTCAACATGATGCGTACCCCACTCACTGCGGATTGTACTCCAGCCCCGCACTGGGCCTTCGCGCGCTTGGTCCTTCCGTTACTAGCCCCGCTCCACCCGCAGCAGGTACGCCTCATGACCGGTCACGCGCAGTTGTGCGCCCTTTTCCACGTGTTCCGCCGCCATCGCTTGCCAGATCTCCCCCGCTACCAGCACATGCCCTTCAGGTGTTAGCTCCTCCAATGCCGTGCCCCGCGCACCCACCAGCGCATCTACCCCAAGGCGAGACTTCATCTGCCGCGCTTTAAACGCCAGCCGCACCAGAACCACCGTGATCGTGCCAAATGCCAGGCTTACCCCAATTGCCACCGCCGGGCTGATCCCCAGTTCGGGTACCGGCGCAGCCACCAGCGTCAGCATTCCAAACGTCAGGCAAACAATCCCCGCTACCGCCAGAACCCCGTGCCCGCCAAACTTCGCCTCCAGCACCATCAGTCCCAGCGCCGCCACCAGGAGCAACACCGCTGTAAACCGGATCGGCAAAAGTCCCAGCCCAAAAACCGCCAGCAACACCAAAAGCGTCCCCAGTGCCCCCGGGACCACCGTCCCCGGCGTGTTGAACTCCAGATAAATCAGCAGCGCCCCGCCAATCCCCAGCAGAATCGCAATGTCCGGATCGACAAGCCATCCCAGCAGCTCTTCGCGCAGCGTCGGCTTCACCTCCACAACCCGAGCCCCGCTCGTGTGCAGCGTCGTCTTCGCGCCGTCCATGCGCGTCACGGTCCGCCCATCCAATGCCGCCAGCAGTTGGCCCTCGCTCGGCTCGATCAGGTCGATCAAATGCTGATCCAGAGCCTCCTCCGCCGTATACGAATGCGAAGACGCAGCGGCAGCCGATGCAGCCTCGGCGTTGCGGCCCCGCTTGGTCACATACGAGCGTAGAAATGCTTCGGAATCGTTCTCGATCTTCTGCATCATGGTGTCGTCGACTTTGCCGAATTCAGATACCACATGCGCCGCACCGGCATTCGTCCCCGGAGCCATCGCCGCCACATCCGCCGACTCCAACAGATAGAAACCTGCCGACCCAGCTCGCGCCCCCGACGGTCCCACATACACAATCACCGGCACCTGGGAACTGAGAATCGCCCCACACATTGACCGCATCGAATCCAGAAGCCCCCCGGGTGTATCCAGAACTACCAACAGCGCTTGCGCCCTGTTCGCCTGCGCCTTGTCGATCGCCCGCTTCAGTTCCCCGGCGCTCACCGGCTGGATCGTGTCTTTCAGCACCAGCTTCTCAACCACTGGCGATCCCGCCCCCGCCTGCTCGGCATGAACCCCAGATTCTTCCAGTGCACCGGCCGCCCCAATAAACGCGCCCACCAACGCAACCGTCCCCACTAGACCCACCCAACCACCTCTGCGCTGTCTCATCGGTAGCCTCCTATCGATCCGGCCCGTAAACTCATCGATCGGGTGCCCCATCCATTCGGCGTTTTTTGCCGAATCGGTGGGATGGAACTCCTCTGTTCTCGAGCCAGATTCCCTACTGCTTCCCCGCCAACCGCGCTTCCACCTGTTCCTTCAGCTCCAGCGCCTTGCGGTTCTTCGGGTCAATGCTCAACGCGGCACTCACCTCGTTATTTGCCCGGCTGAACTCTCCGGACGCAAGCTCCAGCCTACCCAGCACAAGATACGCCTCCAGCACCGGCCTTTGCACAAGCGCTGCCCGCGCCTCGCGCCCCGCACCCTCTGCATCGCCCGATCGCTCTTTCACCTCTGCCAGCCCAGCGTGCGCTTCCGCATCATTCGGGGCAACCGCCAGCGCCGAACCAAAAAGCCTGCCCGCTTCACTCAGCAGCCCCCGATCCAGATATCCATTCCCCTGCGACACCATCTCAGCGGCCTGGTCAACGGGCTTCATCGCCGCTAGCCGCGCCGCAGCCATCTGGTCCATCACCGCCACCGCCTGCCGAAATGCCGCCGCGTCAAAGTTCCTCGCAATCCGCTCCAGCGGATCAGCCTTCACGGCCATATCTGCACCCGCCTCTGTGCCCGACCCCACACCAGGGTGCCCCCACGCCTGGTCCACCGCCAGCGCCTCGCTGTCGTTCGGCCGCAGCCGTTCACTTTGCCCCAACTCCGCTAGTGCCTCCGCCGTCGCCCCATGACGCTTCAGGCTCACTGCCAGGTTGAACCGGTAATCCGCGTTGTTCGGGTCCGATGCCACCGCCTGCCGGAAAAGCGCTGTCCCATCGTGCCCCTGCCGACTCGCCGCCACACCCTCATCGTTCACAACGGCCGCCAGCGGCAACACCTGCGCCACCCCTGCAAACGCCTGCTCCGCCCCAGGGTAGTCGCCCTCGAACACCAACGCCAGCCCGCGAAAGAATCCCGCCTCCAGCGCATCCGGCGATCCCGCATTCACGCGCGCAAACGCCTTGGCCGCCTGTTCGTACTGCTGGCCGTTGTACTCCTCGCGCCCCAGCGCCATCCACGCATCGCTGTACTCCGGGCTAAGCGTAACTGCCTGGTTCAGATGCCGCAGCCGCTCTGCCTGGTCAGGCTCTGTAATCCCTCGGATGTACTGCTCAAACGCCGTAAGTTGCAGCCCTCGGGCCGCCGCCAGAAAGCTCTCTTCCGGCACACTGAAATTCGGATCCATCTGCCGCGTGAGCTTCCACGCCAGCGTATCGAAGACTTGCATCATTTCTCGCATCTCGCCACGCGCCTGCACCTCCTCGCTCATCCGCAGGTGCGGCACGTCCACCACCCGTGCCTCGGCCACAATTCCCGTACCGTCCGTTACGTAGCTGCCCACAATGATCGAATCCGCATCCAGCGTCTCGGCCAGCTTCAGCGAACTTGCCCTCGACGGATGAAACCCCTCCGGCAACCCCAGATGGTCCAGCGCGTACATGCGATCATGCCGGCTCATCGGAGCAAACCCCGCCGACCGGAAACGGCTGCTCAGAATCTCCGCCGCCGCCTCCCGAATCCACTCTAGGTTTGGCTGCCCGGTCCGGTTATCAAACGGCAACACCAGCAGAATCCGCCCTTTGTCCGCCGACGCCCCGTCGCCCTGCGCCCCAACACTCTGCCCTTCGGCACGAGACGTGCCTGCCACGAGCACTGCCGCCGAAACCACCGAGGCCAGCACCACATTCCAACTCAATCTGCTTGAGCAAATCCTGAAGAAAACCACAGCCTGATTATAGGTGTTGCCCCATCGTTCGCTCGCATGGCTAGCTGGCAATGCCCGTGCCACATCCATTCCGCGTTCCTTGCGGAATGGGTGGGAAGCCATTGCCCACAACATGCCTTACTCGCCCGCAACTCGCTCAACCGCTCCACCCCAAACTCCCGGCCCCGCAGCCACCTTCGCGTCCATCGCCCGACTAAACCGGATCAACCCCACCCACTCGCCCTGGTCTTCCTTCTTCCACACAAGCGTCCCGCCGAGTTGCCGAGCAATCGCCTCCGGCTCCAAATCGTGATGCAGTCCGAAGTACTTCTCTTCCATCCACCCCGACTTCAGCCACGGCAGCGGCCGCTCCGGCTCAGCCTTCGTCGAAAACACCAGCGCTGTTGAATACTGCCCCGGCTCCTGCGCCGCCCGCGCAATCTGCGCCTCGCTGAAGTCCTCCAGCCGGTACACCGCGAACGGCTCCTTCAAATAGCCCAGCTCCGGTTTCGTCAGCTCGTCACTCATCGGCCACGCCGTCAACACCGTGCTCCCGGGGAACTGCTTCTTCAACTGCGCAATCCCCGCCAGGTGCAGCCGCACCACGTGCGCGTAAAAGAGGTTGTCCTCCGGCGCAAAACCATACGGCGGATTCACAAACAATCCCGCCACAAAAGCCGCCGCAGATATCACCGCGATCAAATGCCACAGCGGAACCCGCCGATAAAACGTCGTCACAGCCACCAGCAGCACCAGAGGATACATTGGCAGCAGATACCGTGTCAGCAGCGCCCCACCCAGCACGCTGAACAGCACCGCGTTCGCCGACAGCATAGCCGCAATTCTCCACGCCGCAGACCTGCCAATCCCCGCACGCTCGTTCCCCTCCGCATCCGGCCTCGGCTCCAACAGCAACCACGCCGACACCATCGTCCCCACCGGCACAAACATGTTCATGTGCGCCGTCAGGTGTAGCACCCGATGCACCAACGCTGCCGCAATCCGCACCAAGTCAAGGTTCGCCTGTGCGTTGTAACGTAAAAACTCCGGGTTCCCAAACAGAAACCCCGTCTTCGCGTAATGCCACGCGTACCAGCAGCACAACGGCACCACGCACCCCACAAACAACGCCGCTTCTTTGACCGCAGCTGGCAGAAGCCCTGTCTTGAAAGGGCTCGACTTTAGTCGTGCCGATACGGCAGTCGAAGTTAATGGGGCTTCAGCCCCGTAGGGATGTATTTCTGTAGTTCTAGACTTTCGCCACGCGCTGCTAAACAACGTCTTCTGCCACGCCTCCACCAAATCCACCAGCGCCAGCGTCAACGGCACCGCAATCGCCGTCTCCTTGCACAACGCCGCTGCAGCAAACCAAACCGCCGCTACCCATGACCTGCGCCCGCGTTCGGGCAGAGCATACACAAGGCCCCACAGCGTACACGCAGCCGCAAAGATATCTGCATTTGCCAGCGTGCTCTGCGCAAACCAGATCGGGTACAACCCCGTAAGCACCACCGTCCAGAACGCCACCGCCCCCACGCCCACCAGGCGCATTGCCAGCCGCCACACGCCCAGCAGCCCCAGCGACGCCGCCATCAGCACCGCTTCACGCGTTACTTCCGGAAGAAATCCCGAGATCTTCCACCACAGCGCCAGATAAATGCTGGGCAGCGGCGGATGCGCATTCGTCAATGTCGTTTGTGGAATCAGCGAACCCGTGCGGAAGAAATCCCACGCCGCCGGAATGTAGTACCCAGCCTCATCCCAGTAGTACGGCAGCCGCAGCAGCGTAAAGTGGCTAGCATACAATGCCGCAAACACTATTGGGAAAATCATCCATAGCGGCAGCGGCGCATCTCGTCGAGGTCCAATCAGCCTGAGCAGCTTCAAACTCTGTCTCCCCGACGCCACACCTACTTTGACACCACGACCCACCCTTTTGTTCCAGACCCCTAAGTCCCTGGTCCCTCAGTCCCGAGTCGCTGGTCTCTGGTCCCTTGGTCCCTTAGTCCCTAATCACTAACCACTAACCACTGTTCTTCAATTCACTGGCCCCGACGGAAAGTTGTGTCCATGCGGTTCCAGGTTCAGCGTCCCAAACGCCTGCTCATACTGGGCAATGTTCTGCCCCAGCACGTTCAACAGTGCCTTGGCCTGCTGAGGGCTCATGATGATCGCACTGTGGTTGCGCACGGTTACCGTCTCCGGGCTCTCGCTCGAAGCCAGTCCGAACACCAGTTGAAAATCCCACACGCTCACCCGCACCTGCACGCTGTTGGCATACGTCTCGCGGTAATCCGGCGTCTGGGCAAGGTTCAATTGCGGCTGTTTCTCTGTTGGATTCATCGTTCCCCCAGCTTACTCCGCCTCCCTCCCCCAACTCCAGCAGCCCCGGCTAAAACCGCCGCCCCTGCCCCACAGGTGCTTTATCGCCCGTCCAAAGAGGAAAGGGCACGAAGCGCCAATTCGCCTCGTGCCTAATGCTGCCTTTCCTCTCTGACCATGCCTTGCTGACCCGCGCCCTCACGAACTCGCTGGCCCGCTGACTCGCTAACCTGCTGACTGGCTGCCTTGCTGACTCGCTGACTCGCTGACTTGCTGACTTGCTGCTTCCGGCCCACACCACCCCTGATACCGCCCGCGGAACTTCTCCCGCTCCTCCGGCGTCATCCGGTCCCACTTCCTCTTTTGCCACCGCTTCGGCCCTCCGCCGCCTCCCGGCCCGCCCATCCCATGCCCGCCAAACAAAATCCTTGCCAGCAGCAGCAATCCCAGCGCCTGCCAGAACGTCACCGTGTGCCACCCGAACAGCATCGGCAGCAGCCAGTTCCACAGATGCATCACCACCTCGCCGCACAGCCACACGAACAGCACAATCGCCGGCGGCGCCAACAGCGCAATCCATACCTTCTTCATCGTCTCCTCCTCAATTCTTCAAAAACTCTTCGTACACCTTCGTCAGCCGCCTGCGCAGCTCCATCACCGCATACCGCTTCCGCGAAAGCAGCGTGTTCACGTTCACGCCGTTCTCTTCTGCAATCTCCTTGAAGCTCAGCCCGTCAATCTCATGCGCCACAAACACCATTCGCTGATCTTCGGGCAGCGCGCCAATCGCTCGCTCCAGCTCCTCCAGCAGCGCCCGCCGCATCGCCATCGCCTCCGGCCCATCCTCCCGCGATGGCAACATCTCCTCCAGCAGCCGAGGCTCTCCCATCTCGTCCACGCCGCCGACGTCCGCCCAGTTCTCCGGCCTCTGTTTTCTGAACAGGTCGGTAATCCGGTTCCGCGCCACCCTGAACAACCAGCCCGTGACAAACTCAATCGGCACCAGCATCCGATTCGCGCGCACCAGCTCAAACAGCACGTCCTGCAGTACGTCTTCCACGTCGGCCGCATCGGCCACCCGCCTGCGGATGAAGCTGCGCAGCCGCCCGCCCTCGCGCGCCACAACGTCCTCGATGCGTGTGTCTTGTTCCATCATCGCCGCCACTGTCGCCTGCGCGCTCATCTGCTTACCCAGACGGAATACGGACACAAATATTGTAGGCATCTTTTCTCGCAGGATTTGCATTTGCGGGAATTGAAGGCGCCGTAGGCGATTGCCGCGGCAGCCTTGTTAGCACCACGCCTCACCCTGGGGGAAACTGATAGCGAACAATTGATAACTGGAAACTGCCTCTCTGGTGCGAAAGGAGGCACTTCCGGTGGTTCAAAACTTTGCAATCTCTCCGAATCGAGCGCCGTCGAAAAGACGAATGTTGTATTTCTGTGCCAAAGCCCGGACCTCGCAGTGAAGGTCCATTTCGTCACAACACAGCTCTCTGTTCCACCATAAAAGGGGATAGATCCAACGAACTCTTGCACTACCCTGTTTCCGAAAGGGGCGCTGTATTGCTTTGCTCGAGTTTTGACTCTTCCCTCTCCCATACCGGCGATAGTGTCTGCGCCTTGGTCTCCGGAGCCGACTCACAGAGTAGGTTTTGTTGGTCTCCATGCCGCGCTCTTTGAAGCCGAAAAAGAAATCCGGTGCCACCCTTAGCTTATCGTCGGGACTTATGTTCCCAACTGCTAAAGGGCAGTTCCCTGCTTTCCCATGATATGTGGGCAGTCGGCGGACAAGCTCAAGATGATATCTTCCAGCGTCGCAATTGCGTTGGCTTGGCGATATCCCGAGCAGCTCAGCCCGGTTGAGTACCTTTACCTCAACGGCCTGCAGAACAACCGGACACGAGGATTCGCTGGTGATTTCCGTCCAGTCTCCTTGCGATTCAGATAAGATCAGGCTGACCTTCTTGGCGCAGTTTATGTGCTCCAGTCGCGGTTTAATTGGCGTTCAGTTCCGCTTGCAAGCGTCGCAGCCGCACGGGTATTCTCGAGGGCTGAGAGTCATGTCAATTCCGGGTTCAGATAGTTCTATCGGCAGCTTTCCCATATCGCTGGTGCGCGTCAAGTTTGGACTACTGCTTGTTGCCTGTTTGGTCACAGGACGGCCCGCTTGGGCGCAAACATGCTCAGGCCCGGCGCGGCTTGAGGCTGAGGCTGCCGGTCATTCCAGTTTGGGCGCATATGCCAGATTGGGCAGTTGGTTCAACGAGAACCATCTGCCGAATTGCGCTATCGAAGCCTTTGAAGCCGGGCTAAAGATCGACCCCACATCGATCAAGGCACTCGACGGGCTGGCCAAAGCGCTGATCTCGGTGAAAGACTACGAAACAGCCATCCGCCGTCTGCGCTTCGCGCCGCCAGACCAAAACCTCATTCTCGATCTTGCAGTGGCCTACAGGAAAGCCCAAATGTTTGATGAGGCTGCGCAGGCACTGAGCGAAGGGCTCAAGAGGTATCCAGCTTCAATTGGCCTCACTGGGGCGCTGGTATCGCTTTACGCGCATGAATCGCATAATGCGGCTGCACGAGAGCTGGCCGAGAGTCTTGCCCACAAATACCCTGCAGACATCGAAGCTCAGCGCATCTACTTCCGCACCCTGGTGGTCACCGGAGACAACGAAGCAGCAGCCGCGTTGGGCCGAAAACTGTTTACGTTGGCGCCGCATGACGCCGACTTTCTTAATTTGAATGGTTTCTTGGAGCGCAAGGCGGGCGACTACGAAGCAGCTCGAAAGCACCTTGAAGAAGCAGTAGCCCTGACCCCCAATGACTACAATCCACGCGTCAATCTTGGCCTTGTGCTGGTCGAGCTTCACGATGCGGCCGGGGCCAGCAAACAACTTGAGAAGGCAATCGAACTCGGCGCGAACTCAGCACAGGTCCACTTTGAACTGGCCAAGGTTTTAAGAACTTTGAGCCAGACTGGCGAGGCGCAGCAGCAGCTCAAGCTCTATCAGCAGACGCTGAAGGAAGAATCGGATCAATCGCTGGCGGTTTTGAAAGCGACTGAGGCGGCGGAGGCAGCCAAAGCCGGGGACGACCAGAAAGCCGCCGACCTGTACCGCGAGGCTTGCGCGGCAGAGCCAAACGATGCAACCCTTCCTTATCGGCTGGCTCTTGTTCTGCGTGACCTCGGAGATCTGGCTGGCGAGCGCGCGGCTCTTGAACACGCGATCGCGGTCGATCCCGGCTCATTCCCAGCGCAATACGCCCTGGGCTATCTCGAATTCCAGGCTGGTGACAATTCAGGAGCTGAACGGCAATTCAGGTTGACCATCGAGGCCGCTCCGAGAAACCCTCAGGCCTGGCTCTCGCTGGCGGCAACCCTTGGTGCGCAATCACGGTTTCCCGAGGCGCAGGAGGCTGTGGCCACCGCGCTGCGGCTTGATCCCAACGACCCAGGCGCGCTCGATCTGAGCAGAAGATTGGCGGCCGCGGCAACCCAGCACTAACTGATTCCTGGATCGGCGAGGGATACTGGTTTTCATGGGTAACAAGACGAGCAGCGATAAGAGCACCGCCCGATGGTCGCGCCGCCGTCTGCTGCGCAATCTTCCGGCTGCTCTAGCTCCAGCTCTTATCCCCGCCAAACTCCTGGCAGTATTCCCGGCGGAGAAACTCAGTACGCCATTTTCCCGATTCGTCGATGTCGCGCACTCCGCGGGACTCACCGCTATCATGGTCTACGGCGAACAGGACAGCTTCACGTACATCGTGGAGTCCATGGGCACCGGTTGCGCGTTCCTTGACTATGACAACGACGGCTGGATGGACATATTCTTACCTGCGGGACGGCGACTTGAAAACACACCCCCCAACGCCACCAGCCGCTTTTACAAGAACAACCGCGACGGCACGTTCACCGACGTCACCGCCAAGGCCGGGCTGGTCGACAGCGGATGGTCGCAGGGCTTGTGCGTCGGCGACTACAACAACGATGGGTTTGAGGATATCTTCGTCACATACTACGGACAGAACCGCCTGTATCGAAACAACGGCGACGGGACTTTTACGGATGTGACAGCTCAGGCCGGCCTGCTTTATCCCACGACGCGCTACAGCACCGGCTGCACATTTATTGACTACAATCGCGACGGCCTGCTTGATCTGTTTGTCTCGAACTACCTCGAAATCGATCTGGCGAATGCTCCCAAGCCATCATTGGCAGTGCCCAACTGCAACTACGAGGGCGTCGCCACAATGTGCGGTCCTGAGGGCCTGCCCAAGGCGCGACATTTTCTTTACCGGAATAACGGCGACGGCACATTCACCGATGTATCCAAGGAGACCGGGGTTGCTGGGTTCCGCGGATCGTACGGTCTCACGGCGGTCTCTATCGATGCGGATGAGGATGGGTGGCCGGACATATTCCTGGCCTGCGACTCGACACCATCGATGCTGTTCATGAATAACCGCGACGGCACATTTCGCGAAGAAGCATTGTTTCGTGGAGTGGCTCTCAGTGGTGAGGGCCGGCAAATGGGTGGCATGGGAGTCGGCGTGGGCGACTACAACCTCGACGGTCATACCGACCTGGTAAAGACCCACTACTACAACCAGGCCCCCGGCCTCTACCGCAACGACGGCAAGGGTAATTTCGACGACGTAACGATTGAGGCCGGGCTGAATAAAGAGGCTGCCTTCGTCTGCTTTGGCGCAGGGATCGTCGACTTCGATAACGATGGTTATCCCGACATCTTCCTTTCGACCGGCACCGTCTACCCTGAGATAGCCCACGTCAACCCAAGATATCCAGCGCGCACCCCGTCCCTTCTATTCCGCAATCAAGGTAACGGCAAGTTCGTTCAACTTGGCGCAGAGGCCGGTCCAGGCATCGAGGCGGTCCACATGGGGCGGGGTGCGGCGTTCGGCGATTTTGACAACGACGGCGACATCGACGTGCTCATCATGAATGTGAACGAGCCGCCTTCTCTGCTGCGCAACGATACTCCGCCGGGAAACCACTGGATCAAGCTTCGTCTGGAGGGAACAAAGAGCAATCGCAGCGCGATCGGTGCACGTGTCTTGGTGCACTATGGCGGGAAGGTGCAAGTACAGGAAGTGCTCAGCGGTTCGAGCTTTATCTCCGCAAACGATCCGCGTCTGCACTTCGGCCTTGGCGCCGCAACCACGGCGGATATTGAAGTCCACTGGCCAAGCGGACTGGTCGAGTCGATGAAATCAGTTCCAGCAAATCAGCTTGTCACTCTGCGCGAGGGAGCCGGGCAGGTTAAAGGCAGGCCGTTCCGTTAAGACTGAAGGGGCGTTGAGCGGTGGGCGAGGTTTGCAAGTCAGCGCTCGTTCAGATCCACCCTATAGAGATTGACGGTGGAGGTGCGGGCGCTCACGATCAGCAGGTCGCCGGGCGCTAGTCCGATCAGCCGGTAGTCTGTTGCCGCAATGGGGCGCAGATTGGCGATGGTGGCCACCTGTTCCGCCTTGCCCGCCGGAATTGCGATGCGGTAGATGGGCTTGCCCGCTTCAAGGAAATCCTGAAAGTAAACATAGCGGCTGTCGTGCGACCAGGTTGGATCTCCGACTCCATGGATTGCCGCGGTGGTCCACCGCTGGTCGGTCCGGTCAAAGAGCAGCAGCGCCTTCTGGTCCAGCCGGATTGCCGCAATATACCGGCCATCGGGAGACAACCGAGGACTGAAGAGGCCGGTAGAACCGGGAATCTCGGTTGCCTTGCGGGTTTGAAGGTTCAGCAGGTAGATGGCCTTGGGTTGGCCGTTGTCCATACGGTCGGGCAGACGGCCAAAGACGATCGACTGGCCGTCGGGAGACCAATCGGGATCGGCTTCATTCCGGTCCCCGCTGATCAGCGGGCTCGGTTTTCCTCCTTCTGAGTCGATCGTATAAAGCTTCCATGGCCTTCCCGGCTCTTCCGCCATCAGCGCAAGCCTGCGGTCATCCGGAGACCACTTCATGTTGAAAATGCGGAGTGGGGAAGTAGTCAATTCGATGCGCTCGCTGCCGTCTGCACGGCTGCGCCATAAGGAACCATCCGACGCATTGAGCCATGCCACCCATTTGCCGTCCGGGGAGTACTCCGCAAACGCCGCAGCGCTCAGGTTCTGTCCCATGGACGTGAACGCCGAGGAGCGGGGTATCGCCTCTAAAAGCTCAATCTGAGGATCGACGCCAATGAAATGAATGCGGTGATTTCCCGGGGAGGTGCCCGGCGCTTCAAAGCTCAACGGTCCATTCGTGATCTGGATCGGCCGGCGATTGCTCAGGTACCAAGGGTGCTCGCGTAGCGCCCAGATTTCGATGCTTCCACTATGCGAAGACTGAAAAACAAAATATTCCCCATCGGGAGTCCAACTGCCACAGCATTCCGAAGCTGGCTGGCTCCAGCCGGCCAGCACCGGATGGGGATTGATCGCATCGGCTCCAACCTCCCACAATTCTGTCGTTTGCCTCTCGGGTACGCGGAGCGTAAAGCGCAGGCGCTTTCCATCCGGCGCCCAGCGCAGCCAGAACGCCAGACCGGGAGTGGAGATGAACCTGTGGGGTTCGCTGCCGTCAGTGCCAATAATCGTCAGGTCGTTGCCGTTGGCGATAAGCAAATGACGACCGTCGGGCATCCAGGTTGCATCGTGAGCAAGGGCATTTGGCACCCGGCGCGCATCGCCTCCGAGCGTAGGAACAATCCACAATGGCTGTTCCGGTTCCGCCTGCAGATGTCCGTGGACAATCAGTTCGGAACCGTCTGGCGAAAGGGAGCCGATCAATGGAGCACCGATCTCCGAGGGCAGATGAATGTGGCTGCTTTCGCCGTTTGCGGTCAGGGCAACTGCGAGCACAGGGTCGCCATTGTCAATGTCAGAGAAGTAGAGCCGGGTGCCATCGCTCGCCGAACTGGAAAAGCTCTCAGTTTCCGGGTCGTTCTCAAGCAAATGGCCGGAAAAGGTGACTTGCACAACGCGGAACGCCCTATGGGATGGTGTGCTTAGCAGTAGATCCAGACCCAGCGCCACACAGAGCGCTACGAGTGCTCCCGTAACCCATAGCCAAGCCGCTGGGAGGGTAGCCCTCCGGGCAGCGGTGGCGCCCGACGGCGGAAATTCGTTGTGCAACGGCTGTGCATGGTTTTCAAGGTTCCTGACCGGGGCAATGAACCGGTAACCGCGCTTCGACAGGGTTTCGACGAAACGGGGATTCTCGGCATTGTCGCCCAGCGCCTCGCGGAGCTTGTTGACCGCGATTCCCAGGCTGTGATCGAAGTCGACCGTCGTGTCAGCGCCCCAAAGCTGCTGTTGCAGCTCCTCGCGCGTAACGACCTCGCCTGGCCTCATGAGGAGGGCCGCAAGCACCTTGAAGGGTTGACTTTGAAGCCGTACCCGCACACCCGAGCGCCGCAGTTCCCCACTTTTCAGGTCCGCTTCAAAAATTCCGAACTGCACCTGCATGGCGCCGTCGCTATGCTCTGCCATTGCCATTGCATCTGAAGCATACACCCGGCAGAACCATTGTGTATTCAGGCCCAATGCACCTGTTGGGCGGTTGATCTGGTTTGAGATGGCCGCTAATTCAGGAGATAGTGCTCTGCAAATGATAGAAGAATTGGCGGTTAGCTGGAGATTCGCAAATGATGCCGAATGGGCGATATGGAGGTTGACTGTATCTGCGCTTGAGGCGTTTTCTCATGCGTGGATACGAGAAAAGGCTCAAGACTCGCCTCTCCCCGGACCGGAGAAATCAACGCTTTATAACACTCTTTCGGAGGACTCTGTGATGTTCAATCGAATCACCCAACTACTCATCGGGCAGCGACGCCTTCGCCTCGTTTCTCTGGTGCTTGCGGGCATGTCAATCTGCCTGTTCTCGCCATGCCTCATGGCCCAGACCGACACAGGAAGTATCGCGGGAACGGCTACAGACGCCACCGGCGCAGTAATTCCAGGCGCAGACGTCGCCGCCACGAATACGGCGAATGGTCTCAAGCTCACCGCGGTGACCAACAATTCGGGTGAATTCAAGATTCTGGCTGTGCCTCGCGGCGACTACTCGGTTACGATCTCCGCAAAAGGCTTCCAGTCCCAAACAGCAACCGTTACCGTCACCGTGACCAGCACACAAACAGTGGCCTTCCAGCTAAGTCCCGCTGGCAGCGCAACCACCGTTGAGGTCACCGCCGCCGCACCATTGGTGGATACTACGGACGCGACTATCGGCGCAACGATCCAGGGCGAGCAGGTCACCGACCTTCCCTTGGACGGCCGAAACTTCACCCAGCTTGCACTGCTCACTCCGGGCGTGACCCGCGGCGCCTATGGCGATATTGCCAGCGGCGGCGGCAGCTCCAATATGGCCGAGACAGTGCGCAATAACGAGAGCGGCAACGCCGCCCTCTCCATCAATGGACTCCGCCCCCAGGCCAACAACTACATCCTCGACGGCGTGGACAACAACGATGGCCTCATCAACGGAATTCTCTTCTTCCCCAACATCGACGCTACCCAGGAGTTCAAGGTCAGCACCAGCGTTGCCCCGGCCGAGTATGGCCGCGCCGGTGGCGCAATTGTCGTCAGCTCCCTCAAGTCGGGCACCAACGACTATCACGGTTCAGCATTCTATTTCTATCGCGATAAGAACTTCGATTCCAACCCCAACTACCAGTTCAACGGCGCTCCACAATCCGCGCCGGGCGGCTTTCTGCGCAACCAATTCGGCTTCTCACTCGGAGGGCCTGTCCTGCCGAAGCTGAAGAATAAACTCTTTATCTTTGGCGACTACCAGGGGCTGCGCGAGACCGTTGCGGTTCCTTCCCATTACCTCTCGGTTCCCACAGCGAAGATGCGTTCGGGAAACTTTACCGAATTGCAGGATCCCGGCCAGGTGGCGCTGAGCGGTAACACCTCCCAGTTTCCGCAGTGCTTTGCCGGCACCGACCCCGTCACCGGCAACCCCTATGCCGGCAATTCCACCGACGGGGCGTTTGCAGGCGATATCTTCGATCCCACGACCTGCCAACCCTTCCAGGGCAATATGATCCCCCAGGGCCGCTTGAATCCGGCTGCGGTGAACTACTTGAATGCATTCCCCACGCCCACGCGTACAGATCGCTACCACAACAATTACCTCGACAATCAGTCGGAAACTAACAAATACAACACTTTCGACGGTCGCCTGGACTGGAATGCCGGCTCCAAGGACCTGGCGTTTATCCGATTCAGCTACGACAACTCAGTCAATGCCAAGACCTCGGAGTTCACCAAACTCCCGGCGGGCGGCGGCACCGGCACCAACCCCACCCATGCGCGTGGCTGGGACATTGGCTATACCCACATCTTTTCGTCCACCGTGGTGAATGAGGGTCACATTGCCTACAACCGCGACAACTACGGTTACACCCCCCCCATGTATGGCGACTATGTCTCAAAGGACCTCGGCATCGTGAATGCCAATATCAACGAGGAAACCACCGGCGGCGCACTGATCGGCGGCTGGAAGGGCGATCTGGAGTACACCGGCGACTACGGTCTCTATTCAGTTCCGCAGAACACCTATGAATTGACGGATTCGCTGAGCTGGACAAAGGGCAAAAACTCCTTCAAATACGGCGGCACGCTCATGCGCCGGCAGGTCGAGTACTTCAACCCGCAAGAGGGCAAGGGGTACTTCTGGATCGACGAGAACGTAGTCTCTTTTACCGGCTTTGAAGACTCCGAGCTGCTGGCCGGCGGCATGTATGACTACGAGCTCGGTTCTCAGGCGGGGTACTTTGCCAATATTGGCCAGGAAGACGGGATCTTTGCACAGGACGACTGGCGCGTCAATCGCCGCCTCACTGTCAATCTGGGTCTGCGCTGGGATCTTCTCACCCGTCCCTACGAAGCACACAATCAACAGGCCGCTTTCAACGTCACCAACGGAACGGTAATGCTTGCGGGTAAAAACGGCATCTCGCGCAGCATCGTCAATCAGGACTATCACGCCTTTGGCCCGCGCCTCGGCTTCAACTACGACCTGCTGGGAGACGGAAAGACCGTAGTCCGCGGCGGTTATGGGCTCTTTTACTTCCTCGACTACGGCGGCATCGGCAACCAGCTCGGAGAGCAGCTGCCCTTCGCCGGCCATTCCGACTATTACGCTTCGAATGGTTACTGCGTCACCTTCACAGGCCAGCTCTCCAGCGTGACGCCGAACCCCGCCGACCACGGCTACAACTGCAACGGCTACACCGGCCCCTCCACGGTAACCACGCCCCTGCCGAGCCGCCAGGTTGTTCCCCTCAATCCCAGCAGCCCGCCGGCTGGCCTCAGCATGATCGCAGTGAACCCCAACAGCGAAAACAGCCAGGTGCAGGAGTGGAACCTGCAGTTGGAACAGCAGTTTGGCAGCCACGACGTTGTCACCGTCGCCTACGTGGGCACAGAGGGAGGAAACCTTTCCTCCTATTACCCCTACAACAACCAGGTGTTTCAGACAGGAGCGCAGCCCTTCCCCACCCTGGGCAGCATCAACTACAACAACTACGACGGCAAGTCCAATTACAACGGCTTGCAGTTGCATGAGGTGCATCGCCAGGGCAATGACCTGGTCGCCACCTTCTCCTATGCCTGGGGACACGCGCTGGACGATTCTACCGGCGCCTTCCAGGGACAGACCGTAGCGCTCTACAGCAACCCGATGTTGGATTGGGGCAACTCCAGCGAGGATCAACGGCAGCTCTTCAGCTCTTCTATCCTCTACAAGCTACCCTTCGGTCGCGGCCAGCGCATTGCTGGCAATGTCTCCCGTCCGGTGGATTGGCTGATTGGCGGATGGCAGACCAACCTGATCGCTCTGGTGCAGACGGGAACTCCGGTCGATCTTTCCGATGGAAATGCATCACCGACAAATCGCCCCGACTTGATTTCTCCCATCACGTATCCCAAGCAAACGGGTGGTGGTGCTGGAGAGCAATGGTTCAGTCGTGCCTCCTTTGTTGATCCGCCTGAAACCGCCGGGGGCGGGGTGGATTGCGGCGGCTGCACGATATTCGCTCGTTTGGGAACCCTGCACCGCAATCAGGTCTATGGACCCGGATTCCGCGAAGTCAACTTCAGCATGCAGAAGAACATCCATCTCACCGACAAGGTGACGATGGAACTGCACGGCGATGCCTTCAACATCTTCAACACGCCGGAATTCACCAACCCGGATGGCGGTCTTCACGACGGAACCTTCGGGCAAATTGAAGGAACGCAACTCTACACCAACCGTCAGATTCAGGTGGCGGGTCGTCTGACCTTCTGATCTGCCACACCTCACACTCAGCGTTCCGGCGGCTGCCAAGCCGTTGGGACGCTGAGGATCATACACAACGAATGATTCGCGCCTGCTGCGCCGTGCAGCCAGGATTACTCTGCGCTGACGAAAGGCAATGTGATGACGCTGCCCAGGCGAATGTTCTTGTTCGCTGTCTTGTTGCTCGCCTGCGGAGCATTTGCTTCTGGACAAGAGCCGTCAGCCTGCCCCCCGGTGCAGGACAGCGGCGCTCCCTGCATCGACAAGATCGATCCACCTGAATGGTGGTCTGGCTTGCAAGACCCCATGCTGCTGGTACATGGACAGATGCTCCAGCAGGCGCAATTTACTCTCCAGGGCGAGGGGGTCAAGTTGGTCCGTATCCAGCCCTCCGCAAACGGTCATTGGGCTTTTCTCTGGGTTGAATCCGCTTCCGCCGCGCCGCAAACGCTGTGGATCACGGTTGCTAACGATCACGGTCAGGTACGCTGGCCTTTCCCTCTTGCCCAGCGCTCGCGCGATCCAGCGGCACACCGCGGCTTCTCTTCCGCCGATGTGCTTTACCTGATCATGACCGACCGTTTCGCCCAGGGCGCCCCGGCCAACAATCAGCCCAGTGATGATCGCGCTGCCCCGCGCGGCTGGCATGGCGGTAGCTTTGCAGGGATCCAGCAGCACCTCGATTACTTGCAGCAACTCGGCGTAACCACAGTGTGGACCACGCCGGTTGCGTCGAATGGCGCCATGCCCGAGTCGTACCACGGCTACGCGGCAACCGACCTCTACGCAGTGGACTCACACTTCGGCACACTCGACGACTACCGGCTTCTCTCCGACGCGTTACATGCCAGAGGAATGAAGCTGGTAATAGACCTGGTGCCGAATCACATCGGAGTCCAGCATCCCTGGGTGCTCGATCCACCGGCGCCTGATTGGTTTCACGGCACGCTCTCCAGCCATAGCACCGCGGAGCATGACTTTTTGCAATTGGTTGACCCCCATGCTCCCGAGCGGGCGTGGCGCGATATCACAAATGGCTGGTTTACAAACGCGATGCCTGACCTCAATCAGGAAAACCCGCTGGTCTCTCGCTACCTGATCCAGAATGCAATCTGGTGGGTCGAGACCGCCAACCTCGACGGCATTCGCTTGGATACATTTCCTTATGTAGGTCGCGCCTTCTGGCATGATTTTCATTCCGCGCTGCACGGCGCCTATCCGCAGCTCACCACCGTGGGCGAGGTCTTTCATCGCGATCCCGAGGTCACATCGTTCTTTGCCGGCGGTGTCGCGCACCGCGGCATCGATACGGGCCTCGACACGCCGTTCGACTTTCCCGTGTACTTCACTCTGCGCGACGTTCTCTGCCACGGAAAGCCCATGACAAATCTCGCAGCGGTTCTTCGTCAGGATGCCCTCTATCCCCATCCGGAGCGCCTGGTTTCGTTTATCGGCAATCACGATACGGTCCGCTTTCTTACTGAAGCTGGCGCCTCGTTACCCGTGGCCAAGCTGGCGTTGGGCCTGATGATCACCTTGCGTGGCACACCGCAGATTTACTCCGGAGATGAGATTGGGATGACCGGCAAGGAGGACCCTGACAACCGCCATGACTTTCCCGGTGGATTCCCTGGTGACGCCCACAATGCTTTCACCGGTGCCGGCCGCACTGCTCCGGAAGAGGAAATATTCTCCTGGGCTGCTGGCCTGCTCGCATTGCGCGGTGCGCATCCTGCGCTGCAGACTGGCCTGGAACAGAACTTGTTTGCTGATGAGGATGTCTTCGCGTTTGTTCGTTCAACCGATGGCCTGGGCTGTCCCGCGGATCACTCCAAAGAGAGATTCCTGGTCGTGGCCAATAAGGCGCAGCGGACAAAAAGCGTTCAGTTGCCTCTAGACGAAACGACGCTGGCTGGGTGCACTAGATTCGTCTCCGCGCAGCCAGAGACGGTGGCCGCTCCGGAGATGACTAACGGAATTCTGCATGTTGAAGAGCCGGCCGAATCGCTGACGGTATATGCGGTGCATTAGATCTTTATTCGGGCTTTGGCTGATTGCGGCTCTTGCGGTTGGATGCGGTGCAGGTGGCGGCAACACTTCATCTCCGCCTCCGCCACAGGCCGCGACACCGTCGTTCTCTATTGGTACCGGTACCTATACAACTTTGCAGAGTGTAGCAATCTCGGACTCCACCGCAGGCGCAAACATCCACTACACGACCGACGGATCAGCACCGACGGATGCCTCAGATCTGTATGAAGCGCCGATCCCGGTCGCAACCAACACCACCATAAAGGCGTTGGCCACTGAGAGCGGTTACACAGACAGCAGCGCTGCCTCGGCAAGTTATACCATCGATTTGCCCGCGGCTCCGCCAATTGCCGCGGTTACCGACATCCACCAGGGGTTCATCTACCAGATCGTCACCGATCGCTTCTTTGACGGGGACACAAGCAACGACAACCCACCTGAAAGTCCGGGCCTCTTTGACGCGAATGGATTTGCCAACCCCTCGGAAGCGGATTGGAATCTGTATTGGGGCGGAGATCTGGCGGGCATTCAGCAGAAGCTCGGCTATCTGAAGTCGATGGGTGTGGCCGGAATCTGGATCTCCCCGCCGGTCGACAACATCCGCGTCAACGCCGGGGCCAGCAATGGCGAAACGGCATACCATGGGTACTGGCCGCGTGACATGATGCAGATCGACGAGCACTTTGGCGACAACGCGAACAGTTGGACGGCCTTTGACAATCTAGTGGCGGCAGCGCACTCCGATGGAATCAAAATCTTCGTGGACTTCGTAGCCAATCACACCAATCCCATTGGCGCCGGCGAGGATGGCTCGCTCTATAACAATGGAACGCTGATCACCACGTACTCAACCGATACGGGCGCGACTCCCTACTATCATCACAACCCACAGATCGCTAACTTCGACGATCGTTACCAAGTGCAGTACTTCACGCTCGAAGGATTGGCCGATCTTGACCAGACCAATCCCTACGTCGATCAGTATCTCAAGAATGCTGTCACGCAGTTTCTAGCTCACGGCGTCGATGGCTTCAGGTTCGATGCGGTCAAAGACGTGAACTGGGGCTGGGAATACAGCCTTGAAAACACAATTGCCAACTGGACCGCGCCAGCAGCCCTCCCCACAGCAACGGCACGACCTTTCCTCTTCGGCGAGTGGGACGAAGGGTCGGGGGACGCGCTTTATCCGGACTCGGTCAAGTTCTCAAACAACTCCGGGATCAATCTGCTCGATTACCCCCTGTATTACCCGCTTGCAGATGTCTTTGGCAGCAACAAGAGCTTTCACGAGATCGACGATGAACTGATACTCGAAGATGCAGGGTCGCCGAGCAACTCGGCGGAGCCGTTTGCGCAGTCAAATGATCTGGTGACGTTTTTTGACAACCATGACAATGCGCGCATCCTATCCCTTGGGGCTGACCAAATGGCTGTGAAGCAGGCAATCAGTTTCCTGCTCACCTGCCGCGGCGTGCCGGTCCTCTATTACGGCGATGAGCAGTTTCTCCACAACGATACGAATGGTGGGCAGAACCCATATAACCGCAACGGGATGACCAGCTTCGGTTCCTCCGATGCGGTGCTGCTTATCCAGTATCTTGCCGCATTGCGCGCGGCCAACCCTGCGGTAGCCTATGGGGCCATGAACCAGCGCTGGATCAACGATGACGTGTATATCTACGAGCGGAACTTCGACGCGAATACAGTCCTGATCGCCATCAACAAAAACCCAGCGACAGACCAGGACATTACGGGCCTTTTCACCGATCTTCCGCCAGCAAGCTACGGGGATTATCTGTCGCGGACGATGGGCGGGACAGATATCGTTGTCACTGGCTCGATTGGCGGCAACAATGCGGTCGCGAACTTCATCCTGCCCCATCGCAGCGTGTCTATTTGGGTCTCGGCGAGCGGGGGATCACCTTCGATTGGCACTGTGACGCCGCGCGTCGCGAATCCCGGCGCAACCGTATCCATTACAGGCGCTGGGTTTGGCGCGACGGCGGGAACCGTGAGCATGACAGTCGACTCAACTACTTTGTCTGCAACTACCACAAGTTGGAGCGACGGACAGATCACGGCAATCGTCCCCGCGCTCCCGGGAGGAACGGGAGTCGTCGCAGTTGTGAAGGGAGTCGGTACATCCGCCCCGGCGCCGTTTACCGTCAGCACTTCTGCGTTGATCCCGGTCAACTTCAGCGTCAGTGGCATACCGGCCTTGGCCACCTCAGATGTGCTCATGATCTCTGGCAGCGACGCCGAGTTGGGCAATTGGGCAACCAGCTGGAACAACGCGATCGGACCGGTCACCATCCCAAACGCAGGCAGCGGACTGCTGACAGTCTCGGTTCCCAGCGGAACCAGCGTCGAATTCAAATTCTTCGTTCTACACAACGACGGTTCGGTCACCTGGGAGAATGGGACGAACCATGTCTTCACCGTGCCGCAGTCGGGTGTAGGCACCGCAACCGTGAGTTGGCAAAACTGAGGCTGAGTATTCATCAAAGATGGAATCAACGTTCGGAGGCGCAACAAATGGCAGCAATCTATCATCGCATCACCGCAGCCCTTGCTCTACTCGTCGTTGGCGGCTCGTTATCTGCCGCCGCAGCCGGACCGCAAAGCAACTCTGAGACTCATCCTGCGGCCATTCAGTCGCATTCTTTGCCCAATGGCGTCGAGGTATTTGCCGATGGCGTCACTCTCCGTGTGACGGCACTGCGGGATGACGTGCTTCGTGTTCGCGCCACCCGGAATGGAGAGTTCAGTGACGACGCATCCTGGGCCGTGCTGAACGGGCCTCGCACTTCAAGTGTTCAAGTTACAGCCGAGAAATCCGGCTTCAGCACCAAGGCGCTTCGCGTCGACATCGACGGCACCATGCGGCTGACGGTCAGCGATCTCTCCGGCCATGTCCTTCAACAGGACGTTCGCCCGGTCGAGTATCACGGCGCATCCTTCCGGGTTTACAAGAAGATGGCGCCAGCCGAGCACTTCTTCGGGCTTGGCGACAAAGTTGGCCCGCTCGATAGGCGCAACCAGGCGTTCACCGATTGGAATACGGACTACTATGGATGGCAGGAGTCTTCCGATCCGATCTACAAGAGTATTCCATTCTTTCTCTCGTGGAATGAGGGGAGGGTTCTCGGCGTTCTGTTCGACAACACCTGGAGGTCAAGCTTCGACTTCGGCAAGGAGTTTGCCGATAAATATTCCTTCGGCGCTCCCAACGGTCCGCTCGACTACTACCTAATCTACGGCCCAACACCGAAGCAGGTTGTGGAGGGCTACGCTTGGTTGACCGGGCCTACTCCGCTTCCGCCCCTCTGGTCCCTCGGCTATCAACAATCCCGCTACAGCTACTATCCTGAAGCGAGAGTGCGCGAGATTGCAAATCGCCTGCGCGCCGACAAGATTCCGGCCGATGCAATCTATCTTGACATCGATTACCAGCAAAACAATCGCCCATTCACCGTGAATCGGGACAGATTCCCCACTTTCGAGCAGATGATCAAGGATCTTGCCGATCAGGAGTTCCACGTCGTCCTGATCACTGATCTTCATATCGCCAAACTGCCAAACGCAGGCTACATTCCCTATGACACCGGGATGGCCGGCGATCATTTTGTAAAGAACCCTGACGGCTCGGTCTATGTTGCGAAGGTCTGGCCAGGAGATTCCGTCTTCCCTGACTTTACCCAGCGGCAGACCCGCGCATGGTGGGGCTCGCTTTACAAGGACTTCGTCGCCGATGGCGTCGCGGGTTTCTGGAACGACATGAACGAACCAGCAATCTTCGAGGTCGCTTCGAAGACCATGCCGGATGACATCCAGCATCGCATCGATGAGCCTGGCTTCAAGAGTCGCACGGCCACGCACCTCGAGATCCACAATATTTACGGAATGGAAAACTCGCGTGCGACGTATGAAGGCCTCCTTAAGCTCGAGCCCAATGTGCGTCCCTTTGTCCTCACGAGAGCGAGCTATGCGGGCGGGCAGCGCTACGCAGCAACCTGGACTGGCGACAACAGCTCAACGTGGAACCACCTGCGGCTCACCACTCCGATGCTTGAGAATCTGGGCCTGAGCGGCTTCGCGCTCTCCGGAGCGGACGTCGGTGGATTTGCCGGTTCGCCTCAGCCTGATCTTTTAACCAAGTGGCTTGAGGTTGCAGCATTTCAGCCAATTGATCGCGACCATACCTCCGCTGGAACCAATGATCAGGAGCCGTGGGTGAACGGACCTGCACAAGAGACCATTCGCCGCCGCTACATTGAAGAGCGCTACAAGCTGTTGCCATATCTCTACACCGCAGCCGAGGAGATGTCGCGTACTGGCTTGCCCCTTGTGCGGCCGCTCTTTCTTGAGTTCCCGAATGCGACAAAGGATCTTCATCCCGTTGATCTTGACGCGCCCAGCGAATTTCTCTTCGGGCCCGATATTCTCGTCGCGCCCCCGCCCTATCCGGATGAAGTCGACAACTATGAAGTGCAGCTCCCGCCGGGAGTTTGGTACGACTTTTGGACAGGCGAACGTATCGATCGCTCCGAAGCCCTGCGAAGCAAAGATGAGGAACAAAAGACGGGCGCACTGGTAGAGGCCGCTGCTCCGCCGATCAAGCCTCTCATCATTACACCAACCCTGGCCGTTCTTCCTGTGTACGTCAAAGGAGGCGCGATTCTGCCCATGGAGCCGTTAACGCAAAGCACAATGGAGATACCCTCAGGCCCGTTGACTCTTCGCGTGTACGTGGGCAAAGACTGCCATGGGGCGCTCTACCAGGATGATGGCAAGTCCTACGATTTCAATCACGGCAACTTCCTGCGCATGGACAGTAACTGCTCCGTGGATCACAATGCACTCCATGTCCAAGTGGGTCCGCATCAGGGAAGTTACAAAGCGTGGTGGTCGCAGATAACCATCGAAGTCTATGGCTGGCTGGTCCCTGAAGTCCACGCCAGGGTGGGAGATCAGAGGATCAACGCCACGAGGAACACAACAACCCAGTCCTGGCAGGTCACGGTTCCCGACAATGGAAAAGGGATCGAGGTGGTCCTTGATTAAGCGAGGCTGGGATTAAGCGAGGCTGGCACTGCCCTTAATCAAGGACCAGTTGGTCAATCGGAAATTGAAGTTGTAAAGATGGAAAACCTCCTCTGACTGTAGCCGTTCAGTGGTGATGGTCTTGCACCCAACACTCGGCGAGAATCCAAATGCCTAAGGACCTTCACGATCTTCCGGCACTTCTGCCTCTTGGCTACTCAAAGGCGTGGCCCGCTAATTCGTGAACCACCTGAGATGGGTGTAGGCATTCCGAGGAGGATAAGTATCGGAAAACAGCGATTGCACCTGCCGCGTATTTTCCCTCCTCTCTGCCGCCGCATTGCGTAGGCGGAGCGCGGCATCTGCAGGCATTCTCTGATTGGTTCCGGGATTCGGAGCTTCAGACGAGCTGCGTCGCAGCAGTCAACTCCTGAAGCTTGGATCCGGTTCTCCGGGAACAGCGCTTGACGGCGCCATGGGCATGTTCCGAAGACGTATCCCGGAGGCGGCAAATATGGCATTGCCAACCGCGGGAGCCAGACCGACGAGGCCCGTTTCGCCCGCGCCGGCCGAAGGCAAGTCCTTGCGGTCAACGAGCACGATGTCAACCTGCGGCGTGTCGCTGAACCGGGGAACGCGGTACTGCGCGAAATGGGGGTTCAGAATGCGGCCATTGGCAAAGAGGATTCTTTCGAAGAGTGCGCCGCCAATGCCCTGAACAATGGCGCCCGTGAGCTGATTGCGCAAGCCGTCGGGATTTACGATAGCGCCGCATTCCCAGGCTTGAACGACACGGCGGATACGGACGCGTTTGCTGGCCGGATCAATCTCCACCTCGGCGCATGTGGCGACATAACCTCCCTTGTCCACTCCGCCAGCAATGCCAAAGCCGCGCTCAGGCGTGGATTTGACACGGCCCCATGCGAATTTTTCAGCAGAGGCCTCGAAGACGGCCTGTAGGCGGGAGTCGGTCAGGTTCCTCAGGCGGAACTCCAGCGGGTCCATGCCCACAGCGTGGGCCATGCCGTCCATGTGCGACTCGCGGGCGAAGTGGTTGGCTGTCGAGGCAAGACCGCGATAGGAGCCCTGGCGCAATGGAGACTTCGACGCGTGGTATTGAATGAGCTGATTCGCCACGTTGTATGGGGTGCCGATTGCAGCGGGGCCCGAGTTGTAGTTGTGATGCTCCCAGGCGACCAGTGTTCCGTCATGCCGTGCGCCGGCTTTGATCTCGATCAGCCCGGCGGGTCGGAGATAGGCCCAGGTAAACTCGTCGCTGCGCGTCCAGACAACTTTTACGGGCTTGCCGGCGGCCTTGGCCAGTCGAGCCGCTTCAATTGCTGCTTCGCCGGTATGCTTGCCTCCGTATCCACTGCCCATGTCGGGTTGAATCACGCGCACCTGTGTGGGAGACAACTTGAACGCCTGCATGAGTTCGTCGCGGACACCGAATGGACGCTGGGTTCCGGTCCAAACAGTCAGCTTGCCATCCGCCCACTCGGCCACGGCGGCACGCGGCTCAAGAGGCGCGTGGGCGATGTATGCAACAGTGTACTGCTCTTCCAGCTTCAGGTCCGCTTCTGGCATGGCCTGCGCCACTGAACCAGAGACGTGTTGCGGGCCTTCGTCACGGCCGCTCGCGAGATTAGCCTTCAGGTACGCGAAGAGACCCTGATTCGAGGGTTGCGCGGGCACATCCCATTTTGCCTGGATTGCCGACAGAGCGTGTTGCGCAGTGAAAGCATCGGGAGCGACCAACCCGATGAAATCGCCGTCGCGGAAAACCTTCACACCGGGAGGCTTCTTCGCGGCGCTGGTGTCGAGCGAGGCGAGCGTCGCGTTGAACCCATCCGGACGAAGCACTTCGCCAAACATCATCTCCGGCAAGGAAATGTCAGAGGGATACTTGTGTTTTCCGGTCACGAAATCACGCCCTTGGGCTTTGGGAACGGCCGTTCCGGCGATCTTCCATTCCAGGGCGGATGTGAGGCTCTGCTCGGTGGTGACGGTCTTCGCCAGCTCTTCTCCGCGGCTGAGCTCGCCGTACGAGAACGACCGCGCATTCTGCGGATCGGTGACTTTGCCTTCGGCGGCTGTCAACCTGGCCGCGGCCACATTCCAGCGCTCAGCGGCAACCTCCAGCAGCATCTGGCGAGCCGCCGCGGCCATGGTGCGAAGCTGCGGGCCCATGGTCGGAGTCGTGCGGCTTCCAAAGGTGCCCATGTCCCAGGGAGTCAGATCGGTATCGCCCATCACCATGCTGATGGAGTCGAAAGGAACTCTAAGCTCATCCGCTACCAGTTGGGCGAGGGACGTGCGGATGTTCTGCCCGACCTCAACCTTGCCGGTAAACACCTTCACCTGGCCATCTGCCGCAATATGCAGCCATGCGTCCAGCTCTTTGGGAAGCTCGTGACCACCGAATGCCCGACCCGACTCCTGCGCCCACGCAGAAGTGTGGCTGAAGCAAATCAGCAACCCACCTCCCAGGAATTTCAGGAAGTCTCGACGGTCCAGCCCGGAGGCGCCGGATCGCGTTGGCGAAATGCTCTGCGCAAATTCGAATGTGGGCTTATCGCGGTTGTCCAAATGGTTCATCGGCTTGCCCCCTGGGCCGACAAGCGGGAAGCTCGCTTGATTGCCTCGACGATGCGGGGATAGGTGCCACATCGGCAGATGTGCCCCTCCATCCCCTCAACGATCTGTTCTTCCGTGGGGTGATGCTGCTCATGCAGCAGAGATGTTGCACCCAGAATCATGCCCGAAGTGCAGTAGCCGCATTGGAATGCGCCCTCGTCGAGGAAGGCTTGCTGAACCGGGCTGAGCTTCCCGTCCTGTTCCAGACCCTCGATGGTAACGATCTTCGCCTTGGCCGCCGTCTCAACCGAAACCAGGCAGGAACGGGTCGATCGCCCGTCAAGAAGCACAGTGCATGCTCCGCACTGGCCTTCGCCGCAGCCGTACTTGGTCCCGGTCAGATTCAGCCGGTTGCGCAAGACAGAAAGCAGAGTCTCTTCTGAAGAGGCGCTAACCCGGAGCTGCGCACCGTTCACATTGAGAACAAAATCGCCCATCCCAAACTCCAAGCGCAACCTGCCAGAGTAATCGTTCTATTTTCAGACTACTCCAGGTCGGTTCTCTGACTTCAATCTTTGCCATGGTCACCCAGGTCAGCCCTTCGTCCAAAGCGCTCTTTGTCAAAGTCTCATCGTCGGTGTGCGCTGCCACCAACAATTCTTGTACTTTGCCAATACTCAATCGTCCGGCCTTCATCAGAGCGTACCGAACAGCAGAATTCATTTGGGAGGTTACGCGAACTGCATGACCCGGAGGAATCCATCAAATCTAGTCAATGAGCTCGGTCGTAGACGGATGAAGAACGAAGACGTCAGAAAACGAAAAGCAAGCTCGGACCTTCTTCTTTAGGCACGAAATCTTGTTTCCCAGTGTATCCCCAGCAACGAGGCGGCCCCGCGCGAAACGGTTACATTTACGTCCTGTTTCAACAAAAATGGCCAATCAATATTCCAGTTCGCCACTATCTAAAACCTGTATATTCTTTTTGGTGCGGAAGAGGGGACTTGAACCCCTAAGCCTCGCGGCGCTAGCTCCTAAGGCTAGTGTGTTTGCCATTTCACCACTTCCGCACACCTGTCAGCCACCGGCATTGCACCGGCGCCTCGCACAGCTAACTCCAACAACAAGCCGCACTCCTCAAGTTTAGGGGCATTCCAGCCCGCTTGCAACGCCGCTCTGCCCGCTAACCCGCTGACTTGCTGACTCGCTGCCCTTCCAACACCCTCTGCACCGTCACAACATCCACCAACCCCTCACATCCAAAGATCGCCGGCAACACCTTGTCCGCTGCATACCTTCGCCGCAGCTCCGCCACCTTCTCCGTCCCTGCCCGGTACGACGGCAAATACATCCGGCCCATCAGCGGATGCCGTCCCCACGCCCCGCTCAGCTTGTCCGCCCGCTCCACCGACACCAGAAAATCCCTCCGCATCGCCTCAGCGACCTCGGCCTGCACCCGCCCCTCACCCCAAGTCAAATACGACGACTGGTTCTTCGCATCATCCTGCAGCAGCGCCAGCAGCACGCCAATCTGCATGTCCTCGTCCGGCAGTTCCTCCACTTCCTTCACCCCATACGCCATCAGGATCGCGTTGTTCGCAATCCCCTCAAACAGCGTCGCCGCCCGCGTGTTCATCGTCAGCACCGTCGCCTCGAACCCTGCCTTCCCCCGCACATACTCGCTCTGCAGATATGCAAACGTCGTCACATGCCCCGGCACCACTTCGTGGCTCACCAATTGTTCAAACTCCGGATAACTCATCTCCAGCGAAGCATTGATCTCGTACGTAGCCTCGTACTCCGGGCTTCCATCTTCTTTCCGGGCCCGCCCAATGTAGTTCATAGAGCCCGAAAACCACGCATCCCGAATCGGTAAAAACTCAATGTTCGCCCGCGGCACCTTCGCCAGTTCCTTCGGCAGATACGGAAGCAGGTTCTTCCCGCTCAGCACATCGAACTTCGCAATCACCGCCGCGCCCAGCCCGCGCACCGACGCCATCGGAATCCTCTGGCTCTTCCGCCAGGCGTCCACCGCTTCCAGCAGTCTCATCCCGCTCGAGCCAGCCCCGCCCGCCGCAGCCCCACCTAGCCCCGCTCTCCCCAGCAACTCCGCCACGCGCTCGCGCTTCTCCGCCGGCTCGCTCGGCTCCGGCGGCTTTCCCGTCGACGCCATCACAGCCCGCTCATACGGCACCTTCTCACCCCGCCCCGCTGTTTCCATCGCCAGGTCAAACATCACTTCAAGGCTCCCCGCCAGCCCCTCCAGATAAGCTCCGCGCAGCCCACCAATCTTGTTGGCCTCTCCCCGCAATCCCGCAATCGCCCCCGGCAAATCCACCGCTGTCAAATATTCTTCAAGCGACTCACGATCCAACTCCTCTCCCGCAACCCCACCGCACGCCCGCAGCAGCGCCGCCGCTCCATGCGTATACGCCACCGGCAACGCCTCATCGCTAAACCACGAGTCCGCAATGAACCGTCCCGTCCCCGAGGCGCACATCACATCCCCGCCCCACAGCGTGTCAACTCCCAACACTGCATCCGCCACATACTGCCCAACTGAGTCCATCACAGCTCCTTTTCCTTCTGCGCCGCGCCATCTTTCCGCGTCGCACTCCACCACACATACCCGCACAGCCCCGCAAACATCACCGCCGAAACCGCCTGCGACACCGCCTCATTCCCATAAAACGGTGTCGTCACCCACCCCTCGCTGAAGCCCGGAATAAGCCGCATCGCCGCGCCCAGCACGCCGCCCAGTGCCCCGCCAGCCATCAGCCCCGAAGCCACCACCACGCCCCGCTCGCGAATCCCGCGTCCCTCCGCACCCCCGGTCTTCTCTGCCTTCTTGTCCAAAAAGTGTGACAGGAATCCGCCCACCAGCGCCGGCGCATTCAGCTCCAGCGGCAGATACATGCCCAGCGCAAACACCAGCGACGGCTGCCCCAGCATCTCCAGTACCAACGTCACCATCGCCCCCGCCGCAAAAAGCACGTAAGCGATCGGCTGATGGCTCATGAACCCTTCCACCAGCGCCTTCATGATCGAAGCCTGCGGACTAGCCAGCACCGGCCTTACGTCCCCCGCCACCGCCTCGCCGAACTGAAATGTGTGCGCCAGCATCCCAATCGTCAGTCCTACCGCGATCGCCGATGCCGTCACCCCCAGAAACTTCACCTTCTCCTGAGCCGCCGGCGTCGACCCCAGCCAGTACCCAACCTTCAAATCCGTAATCGCCTGCCCCGATACCGAAAGCGCCGTACATACCATCCCCGCAATCGCCATCACAAAAAACATTCCCGTCGTCCCGCTCAGCCCAAACCTCAGCAGCACCGCCGACGACAAAATGATCGTCAGCATCGTCATCCCACTCACCGGATTTCGCGCCGTCGTCGCAATTGCGTTTGCCGCCACCGACGTAAAGAAGAACGAGAACAGCAGCACAAGCCCCAGCCCCGCCAGCAATGCACCCCAACTTGCCTGCCGAGTTCCCAGGAAAATCCCCACCGCCAGCGCCCCGATCACCACCCCCAGCAGGATCGTGATCATTGGTATATCGCGATCCGTCCGCTCCGTCGTCACCACTTCTCCGTGCCGAAACGTCTTCAGCGCAATCCCAAACGAGCCTGCCACCACCCGAAGCGACTTGATGATCCCCACAATTCCCGCCGTCGCAATCGCCCCCACGCCAACAAACCGTACATAGCTGCGGTAAATATCCGTCGCTGTCATGTGGTCGATCGGAATCGTTGCCGGATACACCGCCGTTCCCAGGTGCTTGCCCACAAACCAGATCAGCGGAACCAGCACCAGATTCGAAAGCACCCCTCCCGCGCACAGAATTAGCGAACTCCGCAACCCCATTACATACCCGAGTCCAAGGATGAACCCGATCGCATCGAAGCGAAGCACCATCCGCGCTCGATCGGCCAGCCCCTGAACCACCGGCAGAAACCTGAAGTCCACATACTCCTTCCACACCTGGAAGGTCGTCACAAACAGGTCGTAAATACCCGAGATCAGCGTCGCCTGCAACAGCAACTTCGCCTGCGATCCACCTTTCTCGCCCGTCACCAGCACCTCGGTGATCGCCGTCGCCTCTGGATACGGCAGCAAGCCGTGCATCTCGCGCACAAAATACCGACGCAGCGGAATCAGAAACAGAACCCCCAGCACCCCGCCCGCGAGACAGATGAAAATCGTCTGCACTGGGTGCGGATCCAGGTTCAGAATGTAGAGCGCCGGCAGCGTGAAGATCGCTCCCGCCACAACCGCGCCCGACGCCCCTCCAATCCCCGTGATAATCACGTTTTCCAGCAGGCTCGATCGACGCTTGTACACCCGCGCCAGCCCGATGGCCAGAATCGAAATCGGAATCGCCGCCTCCATCACCTGGCCCACCTTCAGCCCCGAATACGCCGAGGCCACGGTGAATACCACGCAAAAGAACACCCCCCAACCAAACGACCGCCACGTCAACTCCGGCGGCGTCTGCTCGGCCGGTACAACCGGTGTGTAGCTCTCCCCCGGTGCCAAGGTCTGGTAGGCATTCTCAGGTAGAGACTTCGATTCGTTCTCGCTCATTGGCTTTTCTCTCCGTCTACAGCAAGTTACAGCAATACACCTCCCGGCGCCCCTTCCATTCGCAGCCTTACGCGAATGAGTGGGAGACCAATGACCTCGGTTGCCCCATGTCTCGCTTCTGAGACATGGGAGTCCACAATCTCCCCCCCCCAACCCCGCCCTTTACACTAACGAATGAAGCACGCGCACCGTCTCAACCAACAAACGGCCCGATTTCCGCACCGCCAGGCCCGGTTCACGCATCTTGATCTTTAGGAACGAATGACGCCGACTGTCCCATCAGATGCCGCTCGCGAGAAGGCCTTTCAGGAAACCCTCCTGAGTGCCAAGAACTCAATGGTCTTCAGCGAAATTCTTAAGCTTGCCTTGGATAGCTTTCGCTCCAGCAAAACCCGCTTCGCCCTCACCGCGCTGGGCATGGTCATCGGCACCGCCTCCGTCATCCTCGTCATCACCATCGGTCTCACCGGCAAGCAGTACATCCTGCAACAGCTCCAGAAGATCGAAACCAACTCAGTCGAGCTCGAATACTCAGGCGGCCACGCCACGGTTGCCGAACAGACTTTTTACAACGACTACCTCACCCGCGATGACGAGAAGGCCGTCCTCGCCCAGCTCCCCGGCGTTCTCTACTCCTCGCCAGTCATGGATATGCACGACCGCATCAGCTTCGGCGGAGGCGTAGTCAAGGACATGCTCGTCCTCGGCGTCAGCCCCCAGTACCAGCAGATTCGCAACTTGCTAGTCCCGGTCGGACGCTTCTTCGATCAGAACGACGACAACGCCCACATCATGTGCGCCGATGTCACTGAGAAATTCGCCCGTGAGCGGTTTGGCTCCGACGATGCTGCCGTCGGCCAGACATTCGAGATCTCAGGCATTCCCTTCACCATCATCGGAGTCTTCAAAGAGAGCTTCGACGACATGGGAAACTCTGAGATCGCCGACCAGACCATCCTCATCCCGTTCTCCGTCGCGCGCTACTTCAGCGGCACAGAGCAGGTGAGGCAAATCTACTTCTCCATGCGCAACATCAACGAGGTCACCGACGCATCCAAGGAGATCCTCCGCATCGTCCAGTCGCGCCACCGCTCCGATTCTGTCTACAAGACCCAGACCCTAACCGAGTACCTCACCATCGCCGGCCACATCGCTGACGCCCTCACTGTCGTCCTCTTTCTCGTCGCCGCTGTCACGCTGGCCGTGGGTGGCGTCGGCATCATGAACATCATGCTCGCCAACGTCCGCGCCCGTGTTCGCGAAATCGGCATCCGCAAAGCCCTCGGCGCAACCCGCCGTGAAATCCGACTTCAATTCCTTCTCGAGGCCATTCTCATTTCACTTTCCGGCGGTCTTGTCGGCTCCATCATCGGGCTCTCCATTCCCCTTTCCATCCGCTTCTTCACCGACTACGACCTTCCAATCTGGCCCGGGTCTGTCGTCATCGCGCTCTCTTCAGCTGTCGCCGTCGGTATCATCTTCGGCACAGTTCCCGCCACCCGCGCCGCCCAGATGGACCCCGTCGAAGCCCTCAAATACGAGTAGCTTCCGCCATCATTCCGCCTCAGGAGTTCGTTTCAAAATAAAGGTGTCATCCTGAGCGAAGTTTGGCCGTTCTTTGGCCACACGCAGTCAAAGGACCTGCGGTTGTTCTTGTCGTTGTCTTTTCTCCATAACAAAACGAAGCTATCATCCCGAGCGAACGGTGCCCCAGGCGTACTCTTCAGCCTGGGGGTGGTGAGTTGAAGGATCTGCTTTTGTTGTTTCGACTGTTCCCCCAACTTAGCCCCGCCGAGTTAACATGAAGCCACACCATGCCCGACCTTAATGCCCAACCGCCCCCCGCGCCCGACCCCGACGAGCCCTCCTCAGGCCCCAGCCTCACGCTTCTTTACTCGCTCATCGGTCTGGCCCTTCTCTTCGCCATTGGGTTTGCGCTCCTCATCGTCGCACCCTTCCACCACCGCCATTAGAGGCACGCAGAGTAGCCTCCAAGTTCCTGCCCCTAACCCGCCCGCTCAACTATCAGCACCGGTATCCCATCCACCACCGGATACCTCTGCCTGCACCCCACGCAAACTAGCGCCCCCACATCAGCCCGCAACTCTCCCCAGCAAGCCGGACACACCACGCCCTCCGGTGAAGCCCCGCTCCAGTCAAATGTCTTCTCTGATTCTCTCGTTATCTTGCCCGGCTCGCTCTTCATCGGCCTCTACTGCACCGTCGCGCCGGAACCCGCGCCGCCCGCTAGTTCCCCGTTCGCCGATCCCGCTTTCGGCACCTTCGCAAACTCCGTCTCGATGCTCTGAATCGTTCCCGACTTGGCAAACTCATACGCTACGCGCACGCCGTTGAAGATCGCCCGGTCATTCGACGACCCATGCCCGATGATGCAAATGCCCCGCACCCCCAGCAGCGGTGCTCCGCCGTATTCGCGATAATCCAGCCGGTGCCGGAATTCGTTGAAGGCCTTCCGCGAAAGCAGCGCGCCCACTTGCGCCGTCACTGTTCGCGTCAGGCTTTCGCGCAGCACCTCGCGCACAAACCGCCCCACGCCCTCACTGGTCTTCAGCGCCACATTCCCCACAAATCCGTCGCACACAATCACGTCCGCGAGCCCGCTGAAGATGTCGCGCCCTTCCACGTTCCCAATGAAATTGATTGGCAGCGCCTTCAACAGCGGAAACGCCTCGCGCGTCAGATCGTTGCCCTTGGTCTCTTCCTCGCCGATGGACAGCAGCCCCACCCGCGGCTCGGCAATCTTGAGCACCGTTCGCGCGTAGATCTCGCCCATCACTGCGAATTGCGCCAAGTTCTGCGGCTTGCAGTCCACGTTCGCGCCCACATCCAGCAGCACGCACGGACTTCCCGTCGAGGCAGGCATCGGTGTCGCCAGTGCCGGCCGATCCACGCCCGGCAGAGCACCCAGCACCATCTTGGCCGTAGCCATCGCCGCGCCGGTGTTTCCCGCCGTCACAAATCCCGCTACCTTGCCCTCGCGCACCAGCTTCAGCCCCACGCGCATCGAGCTGTCTTTCTTGCTCCTCACCGCATGCGCAGCCTTTTCCTCCATGCCGATCCGTTCAGACGCATGGTGGATCACAATAGGCAGATCTTCGTTCTCAAGGTGTTCGTCCAGAATGTCGCGCAGCTCCGCCTCCGGCCCAATCAGATGGACCCGCACAGGCAGAGCACGACACGCGAGGATCGCGCCCCGTATCTCCGGCTCAGGAGCTTTATCGGAACCTACCGCGTCAAGCGCAATGTCGATCAGCATGAACCCTGCTTCTCGGTGGGTGCCCCAACCTCGCGGCGAATTTGTTTGTGCCGCTTGGATGGGATGCGGCAACTACTACTTCGCAGCTTCCTTCACATCCAGCATCTGGCGGCCCTTGTAGACGCCGCATTTCGGGCAAGCCTGGTGGGGAAGCTTCTTCTCGTGGCAGCTCGGGCACTCGGACACACCCGTCGCCGTCAAAAAGTCGTGTGATCTGCGAAGTGCGGTGCGGCGCGTCGAATGGCGCCGTTTCGGATTAGGCATGGTACATTTCCTTTCGCGTTCCGCCCCACTCGTCAGCTTGCCACACAAGGCCATTACAGCCTTTAGGGCTAAGGTCGGAACCCCTTTAATATCTTGGTTTTGTCCGGGCTCTCGCCCCGCGCTATTGCTTTATCCGTCCCCGGAAATCGCCCAGCGCTCCCCATCGCGGATCAGTTGCCTTCTCCGCGCAGTCGCACTCTGTCTGGTTGCGATTCTCCCCGCAGTGCGGGCAAAGCCCTTTGCAATCTGGCTTGCATAGCGTCCGCACCGGCAGAGACAAAAGTACCTGCTCCCGCAAAACGTCTTCAAGCAACAGACTGTCTCCTTCATAATAACCGATTTCCGTCTCCGACGCGGTTATCGACCGCTCCCCCGAAACCGCATCCACCTCCGCCGGCCGGAAGATCAGGTCATACTCCGCCTCCAGCGGCAACCCCACCGGCTCAACGCAGCGGGCGCACTTCACCTCAAAGTTTCCCTTGAACTGCCCTTTCAGCCGGATATCGGACACGATCTCCTTCGGGCCCCGGTGCTCGTGCAACACTTCCGCCCGTCCCGCCGCCGCCAAAAGCCCCACCTGCTCGGCCTCTTCCCCTAATTCCACTCGTCCGGGCTCAAGCGCTACATCAAAATCAATCGGCTCCTGCTCCAGGTCACTTACCTTGAATTCCATCCCCTCAGCCTATCCGCCCCTCCCCCGCGCGTCAATCCATTTGCCGTGCTCGCCTCCGCCCCCAGAAAGCAAAAATCAGGGGCCCCGACTGCGCAAAAGGCCGGAACCCCCAATTTGCTATTTTGTCGGTTAGCTGATGGACAATCCTAATCCACAGTAATGGACAGATTCAGCGGGACAGTTGTTCCGCCACTCGTTACTTCAACTGGTACCGAGTAGTTCCCTGGCGGCGTCCCTTTACTCCCGCTCCCTCCGCAACCCGCAAGCCCGATCACCCCAGCCGTAGCCAGGCTTGCCGTCGCCACCAGCAGCAGACTCAGCAGCCACGAACCTCCCGCCTTCCGCATGCGAAGAATCCGCCGCGTCAACCCCATAGGCAACAGGATCATCGCCACAAAGACCTCCGGCAGCATCGTTCCACTCGGGCTACCGCCCAGCGACGCTGAAGCCGTGCCGCTCGTCCCTACCGTCAACGTCGTCGTTGGTGCCGTACCGCCTGAGGCCACAGTCACGCTCGCGGGCGCGAAGCTGCACGTCACATCCGTCGGCAGCGTCCCGCAACTGAAGTTCACAGTCCCTGTGAATCCGCCCGTTGGCGTTACCGTAATTACCGTCGTTCCCGTCGAGCCGCTCTTGATGGTGAGCGATGACGGATTAGCCGCGAGCGTGTAGCCGGCAGGGGTAACAACGATTACGTAGTCCGAGCTTGCCACCGCGCTGTTGGTAAATCCGCCTGCCACCGCGATCGCTTCGATCGTCTCCGACGCCGACACTGAGATGGCGCCGCTGTAGGCAGTAGATGACGCGGTCGGCGTTGTCCCGTTCGTGGTGTAGTAGACGGTCGCGCCAGCGGTACTATCCGTAATCGTCACGCTCTGCGTTGACGTGAATGTGCCCGCAGCCGGTGAGATTACCGGAGTGGCTGCCGCAGGCAGACTGATCGTGTAGGTCGCCGAGGCGACTGCGCTATTTGAGAAGCCACTGGCCACGGCGATCGCTTCAATCGTCTCCGTCGCCCCAACCGCAATCGCTCCCGTGTACTGAGTTGACGACGCAGTCGGAGTGGTCCCATTGGTGGTGTAGTAAATGGTCGCCCCGGCGGTACTGTCAGTTATCGTCACGCTCTGAGCCGCGGAGTAAGTCCCTCCCGCCGGTGAGATCACCGGCGTTGCCGCAGGCAGATTGATCGTGTAGGTGCCCGTAGCCACAGCGCTATTGGAGAAGCCGCTTGCCACTGCGATCGCTTCAATCGTCTCTGTAGCCGAAACAGTGATTGCGCCACTGTACAAGGTGGACGATGCGCTGGGCGTAGTCCCGTTGGTCGTGTAGTAAATGGCCGCCCCAGCGGTGCTATCTGTAAGAGTCACGCTCTGAGCTGAAGTGTAGGTGCCAACAGCCGGAGAAAAGACGGGCGCAGTTGCCGCCGGCAGGTTGATCGTGTAGGCAGACATGGCCACTGCGCTGTTGGTGAACCCCCCAGCCACAGCGATCGCCTCAATCGTCTCCGAGGAAGACACGGTGATCGCTCCGGTGTATTTGGTCGATGAAGCACTCGGCGTGGTTCCGTTCGTCGTGTAGTAAATCGTCGCCCCAGTAGTGCTATCCGTAATCGTCACGCTTTGCGTTGACGAGTACGTGCCTGCCGAAGGAGAGATCACAGGTGTGGCCGCTACCTGCGTCGTCGATTGAGGCGCATTAAAACGCCACAGATCGTTTTGAGAATCGAAGTTTCCGCGGCCCCCAAAAAGCCAGAAGTTCCCCTCCGTGTCTGTCCAATTCAGAGCATTTTGGCGTGCCGGCGGAATATTCGCCGCACTCGTCGTCCCCAATGTGGGATAAACAGGAGCGGGGTTGGCAGTATTGCTGCCGCCCTCCCACGTCCACTCACCACTGGTTGGGTTGTACATCCACACATCGTCGAGAATCCCGCCGCCGGCATTGCCGTCGTAACCATCGCCTCCAAACAGCCAAAAATTGCCTGAGGAGTCCACCCACGTGTTCCCCCCGTGACGTCCGCCAGGCCAGTTGCTTGCCGCCGCCGTGCCCAGCGTCCCGTACACGCCATTCATGCCAAACTTCTGCGTGATCGTCGCCGGCCCTCCAACCCAGTTCCACTCACCGGCCGCTATGCTGTACATCCAAAGATCGTTCAGAGAATAGCCGGCTGCTCCGGTCGAGTCGTCTCCTTCGCCACCGAACATCCACAGATTGCCGCTTGAATCCACCCACGTGGATGCTTCATACCGGCCACCGGGCTGGTTATTTGGGCTAAGACTGCCTTGCACGGCATAAACGCTCGGATTGCCGGCAGTCGAACCTGTGATGATCGCCGTGCTGGGGCCGCCCTCCCAGGTCCACTCCTTCGTTGTAGGGTCGAACATCCATAGGTCGTTCAGCGGAAGAGGCGCCGCTGTCACTGAGTCGGGTCCATCCCCGCCAAACATCCAGAACTTGCCCGTCGCATCGGTCCAGGTTGCTGCATCCTCGCGACTGCCGGGCGTGTTGCTGGCACCTGCTGTTTTCAATGTTCCGTAAACTCCAACATAGTTACCTGCCGGCGAACTGGACCCTCCCTCCCACGTCCACTCATTTGTGGTTGGGTTGAACATCCACAGGTCGTTCAGGTTTCCTGCGAATCCCGCCGAGTCGCATTGGCTACCGCTGAACAGCCAGAAGTTGCCGTTCTTGTCCGTCCACGTCTGGCCGCCGGCCTGGCCGCCCGGAGCGTTTGCCGCAGATGCCGTTCCCTTCACTCCAAAGACACCGGGAACGCAACCACCGAAACCCGTATTCGGGGGAAATGAGCTGTTTCCGCCCATCCAGGTCCACTCATTCGTCGAAATGTCGTACTTCCACAGGTCGTTCAGGCTTCCGTTGGCCCCGAGTTGGTGCGACGAATCATAGCCGTTCCCACCGAAAATCCAGAGGTTCCCTTTCGTGTCGCTCCACGTCGGCGCCCCTTGCCGTGCTCCCGGCTGATTCGTGGCGCTTGCCTGCCCCAATGCGCCATACACGCCGTCTCCCGAAGGAGTCTTTGGCCCGCCCACCCAAGTCCACTGAGCGGCCTGACCCCACACCGCGCAAGGCGTCGCAAGCAAAAACAGCATGCACAACACGACCGTCGCTCCCGACAGCAGATGACGCTGCCGCCACTGCATGGTTCCTTCACCATGCGCCGATTGGCTGGAAATCTGATTCGGATTCAAAGAAGGATTCTTGGTTTGCATTTCAACCTCGTTTCGGATGGGCCTCCGCGAGCCCTCTGGGAAGTTGTCGGTTACCGCCGGTACCAGGGGATATCGGGGTTTCCGCTTTTACTTCTTGCCCAGTGTGCGTAAACCATGGAGAAAACGCGTCATATCAGCTGAACAAATGGGAGCCGCCAACCTTCCCATCCGATCTCCGATCCTCGATCCGCGTTTTTCCTGTTGACATCCGACAAGAAATTCGGTCAATCTCTTGTAGAACGTCGAGAGGAACCAGTGCCGCAGCCTACTGATCTTCTTCAGGGAACACTCGACCTGCTCATCCTCCGCACCCTGGCCCTCGAGCCCATGCACGGCTGGGGCATCGCGCAGCGCATCCAGCAGGTCTCCCGCAATGTCTTCCAGATCGGCCAGGGCTCCCTCTATCCAGCTCTCCACCGCCTCGAATACAGAGGCTGGATTCAAGCCGAATGGCGCGCCTCGGACAACAACCGCAAAGCCAGGTACTACTCCCTCACCCAAACTGGTCGAAGCCAACTGGAAGCCGAAGTTGAAAGCTGGGACCGCCTCGCTGGCGCCGTCGCACTCGTTCTGGCCCAGGCAAAGGAGCCGGCATGATGAGCGAGCTTCTATCCCGCTTCCGCTTCTTCCTCGCCGGTCGCGACCGCAGCGAAGTCGACGAAGAGCTACAATTCCATCTCGATCAGCAGATCAATACAAACCTGCAATCCGGCATGTCCCCCGCTGAAGCCGAGCGCCAAGCCGCGATCGCCTTCGGTGGCCTGCAACGCACCCGCGAGCAATGCCGCGAACAATATCCTCGCTACTGGCTTGAAACCCTCCTGCAGGACATTCGCTACTCGATCCGCGGCTTTCGTCGCAATCCTGCATTTTCTCTCGCCGTCGTTGTCACGCTGATGCTGGGCATCGGTTCAACCACCGCCGTAGTCAGCGTCATCGACAGAATCCTGTTTCGCAGCCTGCCATACGGCGACTCAAGCCGTCTTGTCTCCGTCGGACTCACAGCGCCCATCGAGCCACAGGAGTTTGTTCTCGGCGGCTCTTACTACGAATGGCAGGACAATCAAAAGCCCTTCGTCTCGCTCACATCAGAAACCGGCGTCGAGCCTTGTGACCTCACTGAAAACAGCCCTGCACGCCTCAACTGTGCGCATGCCGAGGCAAACTTCCTCTCCACTCTCGGAGTGGTCCCAATCCTCGGCCGCAACTTCGCCGCCAATGAAGACCGGCCCAACGGACCGAAGGTCGCCCTTCTCACCTATGCTTTATGGCACAGCCGCTATCGTTCAGATCCCACCGTAGTCGGCAAATCCATCAGCATCGACGGACAGACCCGCGAGATTGTCGGCGTCTTGCCTGCCAGCTTCGAAATGCCTCGCCTCCAGGCCGCAGATGTGCTGCTCCCTCAGGCGCTCGATGTCGCCGCCCAGCGCAGAGCCGATCCCGGACGCCCGCTCTGGGCCTTCGGCCGCCTCAAGCCCGGAGTAACCCCCGAGCAGGCCCGCGCCGAACTCGAACCGCTCTTCCAATACTCGCTGCGCCTCGCCCCCGCGCCTTTCCGCAAAGAAGTGCATCTCCAGGTCCGCAGTCTGCGCGACCGCCAATTCCACGAAGTGCACCAGGCTGCGTGGATTCTCCTCGGCCTCGTAGCCGCGGTCCTCCTCATCGCCTGCGCCAATGTAACCAGCCTCATGATGGCCCGCGGTGCCAGCCGCGAAAAAGAGTTGGCCGTGCGCTCTGCATTAGGCGCCGGACGCATGCGTCTGTTGCGCCAGGCGCTCACAGAGTCGCTCGCACTTTCCCTCGCCGGCGGCGCCTCTGGCTGTCTGTTTGCGCTGCTCCTTTTGCGATTCTTCATCTTCGTGGCGCCCGGCGGAATGCCCTTCCTTACCAAGGCACAAATCGACCTCCGCATCCTCGCCTTCGCCCTCGCCACCACCGTCATCTGCGCCATCTTCTTCGGACTCATCGCTGGCCTCCGCTCTGCGACGCCTCAAGTCCTCGCCAGCCGCACTCGTACCGCCTCCCACCAAGCCCTGCTCAGGCGCAGCCTCGTCATCGTTCAAATCGCCATGAGCATGGTTCTCCTGGCTGGCGCGGCTCTCCTCGCGCGAAGCTTCCTCAACCTCCAGCAACAACGCCTCGGCATGACCGCGCAGAACGTCGTCGCTGCCACCATCTCCCTCGGGCCCACCTCCTACCCAACCCAGAATCGCCAGATGGCCTTTTACCTTCAGTTGGAGCGCAGCCTCCGCTTCGGCCCCGGCATCACTTCAGTTGCAGTCTGCGACTCTCTACCGCCGGGCGGCAATCACCACGACACTCTCTATGCCAATATCCACCTCGACGGCCAACCGGGTCAGGCATTTGGAACCGGCGGCAACGTCTACTGGCGCTGGGTAACGCCAGAGTACTTCCAGACCCTCCAGATTCCCATCATCCAGGGACAGGGCTTTTCCGATTCTCAACTCGAATCGACCGACAGGTTTGTTGTCCTGAGCCAGTCCCTCGCCGACCGCGTGTTCCCGGCTCAGAACCCGATCGGGCAGCCCCTTCGTCTGGCGCGTGGCGCTCCTCCTGACAACGATCCCATCTACACCGTCGTTGGCGTAGCCGCCAATGTGAAGAATGGTGGACTCGCCGCAGGCGAGGAGCCCGAATACTATCGCCTGCGCCGCCATCAGCCGCAGGATTGGGATCGAGGCGCGACTATTATTCTCAAAACCACGCTCCCTCCGGGTCCCGTCGAATCTTGGATACGCTCCCAGGTCGCCATGCTCGACCCGACCCTTCCAGTCGAGATCACCACTCTCTCTGAACGCGTGGACAAAATGGCCGACCAGCCCCGCTTTGAAGCGCTGCTTGTAAGCTTCTTTGCCTGCATGGGTCTGGCTCTGGCAATGGTCGGCCTGTATGGCGTCATCACCTTCCTCGTTGTCCAGCGCACCCAGGAGATCGGCGTCCGCATGGCCCTCGGCGCCACCAGGATCGCCATCGTCAGACTCGTCCTCGCCAGCGCCGTACGGCTCATCGCGCCCGGCGTTCTCCTCGGTCTCGCCCTGGCGCTCGCCCTTTCCCGCTTCCTGTCGAGCCTCCTCTTCAACCTCGGGCCCCACGACCCGCTCGCCTTCGTCTCCGTCACAGGCCTCCTGGCTGTTGTCGCCATTCTTGCCTCGCTCATCCCCGGAGCCTCCGCGGCCCGCGTCGATCCCATCGTCGCGCTCCGCTGTGAATGATCTTTCCCCTTTGATGACCTTTACAGCAGGTCATCCAGGGATAGAATCGTGACGAAGGATTCCGGAATGATTCCGGCGTAAATATGGTCAGACCAAAACGATCTACTGGCTGCCTGCAAGCCATCCTGGTCGCCTGCGTCGTTCTTTCGTTCGCTCGATGGCGCGAGAACTCAAGCGTCAACGCTGAGGCTAGGCCCGCCGGGGAAACCGTGCACTCCTACCGCACCACGTTTCAACAAATGGAAAACCGGCTCAGCGAAAATGGCGCCTGGATCGTGGGACACACCGCAGGTGCGAATCTCTGGGGCAACGTGCAAACAGACTCCGGCGCTGCCTATGGCGTCGATGAGCCGACCGAGTTTGGCGATCCGACTGCCATCCTTGCCGGCAAATGGGGACCCACACAGACGGCTACAGCAACGGTCAAAATCAATTCCGCGCAGCCGACCAAATGCTGCCACGAAGTGGAGTTGCGGCTCCGGACCACGATTTCTCCTCGCAGCATCACGGGATATGAAGCCTATTGCAGTGTGATGCCAACCCAGCGCTATTGCCATATCGCCCGTTGGAATGGCCCCAATGGCAGCTATTGGAACTTCGAGACAGGCAGCAGCGAAAGATATCTGAAAGACGGCGATGTTATCCATGCCACCGCTACCGGCATGAATCCAACCATCATCACCCTCTATGTAAACGGCGTGCAGATTCTGCAGGCCTCGGATACCGGCGCATCGGGTGGAGGATTTGCAGCCTACGGCCCCTGGACCTCCGGAAATCCCGGCATCGGTTTCTTCGACAATGCCGACAGCGATTGGAAGTCGTTCGGCCTCGCCTCCTTCACAGCCACCGATGAGCAGCCACTCCCAGCCCCATAGAACCTACCCGTTTAGATTCCACACAGAACTGACGGCAAGTCGCCGAGTTATCGAGTGAAGTGAAGCCATTTCCAGCCCGAGCGCAGTTGGGCTCCATCGAGTCCCCCAGCACCCCAAGCCAACATACCCAGCATCCCCGGCTCCTCCCTCTCTTGCACATCCCACTCCCCCGTGGAATCATCTCTCCATCCCTGATGCCGCCCATATCCTCCCCGGAGTCGCACATGCTTAAGTTCTTCCTCTTCTTGGTTTGTGCGTTCCCGCTCCTCGCGTCTGCCCAGGCGCCTCTCTCTATTCCCACGCAGCAGTGTGTCTATCACGATGGCGACGATCCCGATGGCTCCAAAAACTGGTCCTCTCCCTCCCTCGATCAATCTGCATGGCGTCCTCTCAATCAGCGGCAACCCAGCTTCACCGAACCTCGCTACTGGATCCGCTGCCGCGCCGATCTCGCCTCGCTCCGCACCGTCTCACAGCCCGCAATCCAAATCCGCCTCGGTTCCGCTTACGAGCTTTACCTCGATGGCGCAAGGATCGGCGCAGCCGGCAACATCGATTCCGGCGATTACAGCCTGAACGTCATCAGGTCCTTCCCTATCTCCCCCGCACAACTCCCACCCGGACGTTCACTTCTCGCCCTGCGCGTCACCAGCCGCCCCCTACTCACCAACGCGGCCATCATCCGGCGGCTGGTCGCGAAGCCCCTTCAAATCAATGCGGGCGACTTCGATCTTCTCGATGCCCTCCGCGCACGCCAGATCCTCTCCGCCGCATCCGGCTCCGCCAGCAATGCGATCATTTTCGGCCTAATCGGCGCCCTCGCCTTTCCGCTCCTCGGACTCTACGTCTTCGATCGCTCCCGTTCCGAACTCCTTCTACTCGCCATTGCTATTTTTTCCCTGGCTATGCTTCGGATAAATGAACTCGCTCTTGCAGCATCTGCCTCCTACTCCCTCTCCGCATGCCTCTCTATCATCTTCCTCGGCAACTTCCTTCTCATCTTCGCGGAAACGCCGTTCGTCTATGCCATCGCCGGTCGGCGGATGCCTCTGCCCGTCCTTGCTCTCCTCGGCCTCACCGTAGTCACCATCGCGCCAACGGCATTTTCGGCAATTGGTGGCGCTCACGTCCCTGACCAACTCGGGCTCGCCTACGAGAGCCTCTTCCGCCCCGCCGGCATATTTGTCCACATCGCCATTTCCCTTCTGCCTTTCTTTGCCTTCCGCCCTTATGCCTCCATCGCTCCTCGCATGCGTCCCCTGGCACTCTTCTGCATGCTCTGGGGCTTTGTCGACTTTATTTGGTTTGCCGTCGAGGCTACGGCTCTTCATTTCCCGGGTATCCCCAACATCTTCGCGGTCTGGAGTGGACCCCTCCTCACAGCCCGCGGCATTGTCACCGCCTTTGTCCTCATCACCCTTCTTGCACTCCTCTTCCGCGACCAGCGCCAGATCACCCGGGAACGCGCACTGCTCGCCGCCGAGCTAGAGGCCGCACGGGAAGTCCAACAGGTGCTCGTCCCCGCAGAGAACCCCTCCATCCCGGGCTTTGTCCTCGAGTCGGTCTACCGTCCTGCCAACGAGGTCGGCGGCGACTTTTTTCAGATCCTCCCCACCCCGTCAGGCGGCGTACTCGCCGTCATTGGCGATGTCTCCGGCAAGGGCATGCCTGCCGCCATGACGGTCTCGCTCCTCATCGGCACCTTCCGCACCCTCGCCCACTACACCCAGAGCCCCTCTGAAATCCTCGCCTCTATGAACCAGCGCATGCTGGCCCGTTCCAACGGCGGATTCACCACCTGCCTCGTCGCCCGGATTCGCCCTTCGGGTCAGCTCACCGTCGCCAACGCCGGCCATATCCCGCCCTACCTCGCCGGTCGCGAACTCGCGCTCAACAACGGCCTCCCGCTCGGCATCTCCGCAGACGTCACCTACAGTGAATCTGTCTTCGCACTCACCGCCAGCCAACAACTTACCCTCCTCACCGACGGTGTCCCCGAAGCCCAGAACAAACAAAGAAAACTCCTCGGGTTCGACCGCACAATCGCCCTCTCCACCCAACCGGCCGAATCCATCGCCAACGCCGCCCAGCACTTCGGCCAGAACGACGACATTACCGTCCTCACAATTGCCCTCCTTCCCGCGAGTGGTTGAGCTCAATCTCCCCCTTCTGCCCGGTTATATTTAAATCCCGCCACCAGGTCAGACCATACCCAAAACTCGCTTGCACCGAGCCAACAATGTCATTGCATCGTCCTCTTCAAACGACTACCATCCTCTGCATAGCTAGTCCCGCACCGCGCTTTTCCTCGAATGACGGAATTTTCCCACTCGCATTGGAGAGGGACGATGAAGCGGAAGCTCACAATTCTTCTCACCGCAGCCGTAATCGCTCTCCCCGCACTCGCGGCTCACCGCGTCACAGTTGACCAGCTACACGGTTGGCTTGCTTCACACAAAGCAGCAAACCACTCCGACAATGAAATCGCCAGGCAGATCTCCACGCTTCAGCTCACCGAGCGCCTCACCCCTCCCACACTTGAGCGTTTCAAGACGGAGTTCACCCCGGGCCCCAGAGCATCCCAGGCCCTCGATCTCCTCGCCGACTGCTCCGTCATCCTCGATCCGCCACCAAATGAATTCGCCTCCCGTCCCCCACCCGACTCCGCCGCCGTAATGGCCATGATCAAGGCCACCTTCCACTTCGCCGGCGCCACCCTGCGCCAGATGCCCGATTTCCTCGCCACTCGTCTCACCCGGAGCTACAGCGACAATGATCCCCACGTCGCAGTCGGAATGCCCGACACAACCGAAGACCCCACCCAGATAATCCCCCACAGTCCGATGATCTCGGCAGGCACATTCACCCAGCAGATCACCTATCGCGATGGCCATGAGGTCCCTGCCGAGATGAAGGACGCAAAACAAAAGCCATCCGAGACACCCCCAGGACTCTCCTCGCGTGGGGAATTTGGTCCTGTCCTTTCTATCGTCCTGCTCGATGCATTGAAAGGAAAGCTCGCCTGGAACCATTGGGAACAAACGGAATCAGGGGTTGCCGCTGTCTTCCACTACCAGGTGCCACAGAGCGCATCCCATTTCGCGGTCGATTACTGCTGCCTGAGTTCGGGATACGACCACATGTCGGGTACAACGTTCATCGAAGGTGCCCCTGGCAGGGCCTCCAGTTTTTCCTCGAACGGCCAATTCGCCGCCGGAACCCAGATCAATGACTCTTATCACGGAACTCCGGGCTATCATGGCAGCATCTTTGTCGATCCAGCCACCGGTGCCATCCTTCGCATCACTGAAGATGCAGAATTGAATCCATCCGAGCCAGTCACTCGGAATGCCGTCTCAATTGACTATGGAACCGTTGAGATTGGAGGCAAGAAATTCATCTGTCCCGTGCGAAGCGTTGCCCTCTCCTTGTCACGAGCCTATCTAAAAGAACAGGCTGGCATCCGAAACATCCTCCACGTCAATGAGGCAGAATTCACAAACTACCATCGTTTCGGCTCAAGCATTCAAATCGTCGCCAGCGAAGAACTCCACTAGGTTTGGTCACCTAAATGGCGTTTTGAAAGGGCACGACTTCAGTCGTGCCACAAAGCCCACAATAGATCCGTGGGCTTCACAGCTTGCGGAAAAACTCAGCCGAGCGGCTTTGTAACAACGGCACGGCTTTAGCCGGGCCAATAAAGTCAGCAGAATAAGTCGGGCTTTAGCCGCTGCGAACCCAGCCTTCGTCTGATTTGCTTTTCGTTAGGACTTTTTCGGCAAGCTGTTCAGCCCCCGCAAATCTCGGCTCAAAAAAACGGGCCCAGGGGGCGGCTTCCTCACCTACTCTCCCCCGGCGAATGAAAGTAGCGCCCAGCAAACTCCAGAAACGCCGGCCAGTTGGGCGCTGGGGTGTGTCCGAACTGATGCTGCCGAAAGCCCAGATCTCCGTCGATCAGCGCTGTACCCATCTGCGGAAGCTCGCTCGTTCCCAGGTCCTCCTTCCCCAGCAGCTTGTACACCGGACCCGCTGCAACCTCAGCGAGGAACATTCCCATCGCATCCGCCCAACCGTCGGTACGGGGTCCGCCATTCACGTACTTCGCTGATAAGCCAGCGCCCACAAACACCGGCCGCGGTGCGCACAGCGCGATCAACTCGTGGTTGTCCACCGGCAGGTCCGCGGGCGTAAGCGGCCCTGCGTACTTCAACATCTGCGGGCTCATCCATTGATAAAGCTGGGCATTCATCAGGTGGCTTAGTGGCTCCCCATAACTGTGCCGATAGAGCTTGGCGCCACCTTCGCCCGATGAACTGCCGTAGACGATCGCGAACCGCGAATCATAGGCCATCGCCACCAGCGCCGTCTTTCCAAATCGCGAATGCCCCTCGAGCCCAACCTGTTTTGCATCAACGGTCTTGTCGGTTTCCAGGTAGTCCAGCAATCGGCTCGCGCCCCAGGCCCATGCCTTCAGGCACCCCCAGTCGTTTACGCCACGCGGCTGGCCCCTCTTCATCAGGCCGATGATCCCGCTCGTCAAACCAGACCCGCTATCCGCCTGAAAACTGGTCGGGCTTAGAATCGCGTAGCCCCAGCCCTTCTTCAGAACCTGGACCTGCCACGGCTCCCCAACGTTGCCCGGTCCGCCCGGAAACATCTCGGGAATACTGTTTCGAACCGCATTCATGAAATCCGGGCCGAACGCAATCTCGATCATCACTGGAACCGGCCCTTTGGCGTGCACCGGCGTGGTAAGCGTTGCCTGAATCGTAACCGCGATGCTCGGGTAGCGCGAATTGTCCACATGACCCGCAAGCTGCTTCGTCGATACGTCGATGCCACCTTCGGTTTCAGCCTTGCTGCTGACGATCTCCCAAGTTACCTTTGGCAAATGGTCGGGCGTGTATCCCAGAACCTCACGGTCGAAGGCCGCCACAATCTCGGGGCGCCTGACACTCCACCATTCCATTGCCGTCGTCACTCTCTTGCCGCTCTTCTCGATCAAAGGGTCTGGCAGTTTGCCATAGATGTTAGCTTTGGCCTCGTCGTAGTTTGCATCGCTCTCTTCACCCGCCCGAAGCTCCTTGATTCCAAGCAAGTCCATCAGCCGTTGATGATCCCTCCTGCTCACCTCCTCGGGCGTCATGCCTGCCGTTGCCTGCGCCTGTCCCGCATTCGAGCCCCCGGCAGGAGTTGACCGGCCGTCTACCCGACCTTGCCGAATCAAAGCAATCATCAAAACCACCCCCACCAGCCGGAATCCTCGCATGAGAATCCTCTTTTCCCGTCGAGTTCTAATTAGAATCCCCCGAACCGCAGAAGACTAACGAGTCTTAACCTAATGCGCAAGTGCAATACCCTCAAGTTCATCCCCCGCAGGCCGATGATCTCCCTGAACCTCATAAGAAAGGGTCCCCGGCATGACCTGGCTCCGCAACCTTCCCATTGCTCGTAAATTCGCGTTCGCCTTCGGAATCGTGTGCTGCCTCTGCATTCTCCTTGGGGCTTACACTTTTATTTCCTTCCACGACATCGCCGCGATGAACCGAAACCTCAGTGAGAAGAAGCTCCCTTCCGTGGTCACGCTCACCAACACTCAGATTGGCTTCATTGCGTTCCGCCGCGAGGATCAGAATCTGCTCCTTTGCTTAACGCCAGCTTGCACCGATCTCCACCTGGCTAGGCGACTGAAGGCGATTGAGGCCTACCAATCCAGCCTTAAACAATTTGATCAGTACGTGAATTCCCCCACCGAACGTGACCTATACCAGAAAATCTCCGCGACCACCGCGCAATACCAGGAGATCAGCGACAAGGGGTTCGACTTACTCGCAAAAGGCAACAAGAGCGAAGCGCTCGAACTGTTGCTTTCCGATGCCGCCTTCGCGTCGTTTGACACAGCGAAGGCGGCATTTGCCGACGAATTCCAAATCGACGTCAAAGCAGGAACAGAAGATGTCGAAGCCGTCACCGTCTCAAGCAACCACGCTACTTGGATAGACTCCGGAATCACCCTGCTGATTGTCCTGCTCTGCATGCTCACCGGCACGCTCCTCACACGAGAGATCGCTCCGCGTTTGTCCAACATCAAAGCCACGGTAGAGCGTATGGAAGCCAAGGACATGACCGCAAGCGTCGTGAACACTGGATCCGACGAGATCGGTCATCTCGGCGACGCCATCAACAACAGCATCGCTTCCACACGCGGCATCCTTCTTTCCGTTGCCCAGGCTGCAGACACCCTCTCCGCCGCCACCACCCAGATCAGTGCCCGCTCCGTACAGAGCGCCGGCAACGCTCGCACCCAGTCCAGCAAAACCAACCAGATTGCTGCTGCCGCCCACGAGATGACCGCCACCATCGGCGAGATCAGCCACAACGCAGAGTCCGCTGCCGCCGCCAGCCGCGAGTCAGCTGAGACAGCAAACCAGGGCGGCGCTATCATGCAGGCTGCTACCTCAACCATGGAAAAAATTGCCGCTGCCACCAGCACGGTTGCCGACAAAATGGCCTCCCTCGCTCATCGCTCCGAGGAAATCGGCAAGGTAGTCAACGTCATCCAGGAGATCAGCGAGCAAACCAACCTGCTCGCCCTCAATGCCGCCATCGAAGCAGCCCGCGCAGGTGAGCATGGCCGTGGCTTTGCCGTCGTCGCTGGCGAGGTCCGCCGGCTTGCAGAGCGCACCAAGAGCGCAACCGAAGAGATCGCCGGCACCATCCGCAGCATCCAGGAAGAAACTCGCGGAACGCTCACCGTAATGCAGGAGAGCCGCTCGGCTGTCGAATCTGGAATGAGTGAGACGGCTCACGCCCGCCGCAGCCTGGAAGCAATTATCGAGTCTTCCCGGCAGGTCGAACACCAAATCCATTTGATTGCCGCAGCCGCAACTCAACAGACCGCCGCTTCCGGGGAGATCGCCGAGTCCGCTGGCCAAATCTCTCAGCTCTCTCTCGAAAACACGCAGGGTGCCGAAGAGGCCGTTGAAGCTCTCAAGAACCTTGCTTCTCTGGCTGCTGATCTTGACGGAATGGTCCGGGACTTCCGACTCGAGTCAGGCAATCAATCCGGCCGCAGCCTTCCCGGCATCACGCACTGCGCCATCCAGACGAAATTCGCCCCGGCGCACTAAGAATCTTTCCTCTCCTGTGATTCACCTTCATCAACGGCGCGAGTCAGATCGCGCCGTTGCTACTTTTCAGGCCATCCCTATCTTTGCAGTCAATAGGTCCCCGGTCTCCGCCACATCCCGGAGTCCATTCCCCCCCCCGCCAAGTCTCACAATTCACACTCCTGGCTTCCACTTCCAGCCCCGCGTCGTGATAGCCTCCGATTGAAGACCATCGCTGTCTGGATTAGGTCCACCCTGGCACGATCCAACACCAGCCCCTGGAGATTGACCCTCGCATGAGCGCCGTTAAGTACGACCTCGTCGTCATCGGTTCCGGGCCTTCCGGCCAGCGGGCAGCCGTGGCCGCCTCCAAGATGAAAAAGCGCGTCGCCGTTGTCGAATCACGCGCCGTAGTCGGTGGTGTTTGTATCAATACCGGAACCATCCCCTCCAAAACCATGCGCGAAGCCGTGATGCATCTCTCCGGCTACAACTACCGCTCTCTCTATGGCATGAACTATCGCGTCAAAGAGAAGATCACCATGGCCGACCTGGCCTTCCGCGTCCAGGCGGTGATCAAGACCGAAGTCGACGTGACTGAAGCGCAACTCTCGCGCAACGGAATCGATGTCTTCCATGGGTTAGCCCATTTCGCCGACCCCCACCAGGTCCGCGTTGAAGGCCCCCAAACGGAAGCCACACTTGAAGCAGATCGAATCATCATCGCGGTCGGCACCAAGCCCGCAGCCTCCAGCAAGGTTCCCATCAACGGGCGCACGATCGTCAACAGCGACCAGATCCTCGAATTGCCCGAACTCCCTAAGTCCCTCATCGTCGTCGGTGGCGGCGTCATCGGCGTCGAGTACACCTGCATGTTCGCAGTCCTTGGCGTTCGCGTCACCTTGATTGAAAAACGCGACCGGCTGCTGGAGTTTGCCGACCGCGAAATCATTGAGGCCCTCAGCTATCATCTGCGCGACAGCCGCGTCACCATGCGCCTCGGCGAAGAGGTCGAGAGCGTTGAGGAACTACCCGACGGTGCCGTTGTCGCCAACCTGATGAGCAAGAAAAAGGTCTCAGGCGACGCTCTCCTCTACGCCATCGGCCGCCAGGGCGCCGTCGAGGATCTCAATCTTGCCGCCGCCGGCCTTGAAGCGGACAGCCGAGGCCGTATCCCGGTCGACGAACACTTCCAAACCAAAGTCGAACACATCTTTGCCGTCGGAGACGTCGTCGGGTTTCCGTCACTGGCTTCCGTCTCAATGGAGCAGGGCCGCATCGCTGCCGCCCGCGCATTCAACGACCAGCACACTTCAACAAATCCCAGCTTCTACCCCTACGGCATTTACACCATCCCCGAGATCAGCTTCATTGGGAAAACTGAAGAGCAACTCACCGATGAAGATGTCCCCTACGAAGTAGGCATGGCATACTACCGCGAAACTGCCCGCGGTCAGATTCGCGGCGACACCACCGGCCGCCTCAAGCTCGTCTTTCACCGTGACACGCGCAAAGTCCTAGGCGTTCATATCATCGGCGAGGGTGCCGCCGAGCTCGTCCACATCGGACAGGCGGTGATGACGCTTGGTGGAACCGTCGACTACTTCATCGACACAGTCTTCAACTACCCCACCCTGGCCGAGTGCTACAAAGCCGCCGCATTCAACGGCATCGGACGCCTCAACCGCTACCAGGCGGGATAGCCAGGGTTCAGAAAGCCCCCGAATCATCTAGACTTCCCACTGAGGTGAATCCAATGGTCAAGCTATCAAGCGCCTTCGCTCGCATAAGCAGATTTGCTGCCGCAGCTATCCTCTTTTCTGGTCTCTGCCTCGCCAGCAGCGCTGCATCAGGCCCTCAAGCACCGGACCAAGCGAGCACCGTCTCCGGCAAAGTCATTGACCAAACCGGGGCGCCGATCCCCGCTTCCGCCGCCACGCTCACAAACCTCGCAACCGGGCAAAAGATGACGGCTACAGCAGATGCAACCGGCGTCTTCAACTTCCCCAACGTCCCGCAAGGACCAGCATCCATCAAGATCTCCTCGCCTCATTTCAACTCGTCCGGGACCATTACCATTTCTGTCCAAGCTGGCCAAACCATTTTGAAACCTGTCACGCTCACCATCGGAAGCAGCTTGCAAGCCGTCTCCGTCACCGCGATTGAGGGCAATGACGAACACGGCTCCTCCGTCCCAACTGCGGAGAACTATGTAACTGTCTCATCCAATGCCGTCGCAGGCCCAATGGGCTACGCAGCCACTCCCGCAATGGGCGGAGCAACACAATCAGCGTCGCCACAACAGGCGGCCTTTTTCGCCGGTCAGCAGTTCAACTATCCCTCCATCATCTTTTACATCTCCGCGGCCCCACTGGTGAACCTGCCCACCACCAATGAAACGAAGAAAATCGAAGCCGCCCAGGAGACCAACCGCAATCCACTCTGGCTCGATGCCTCCTTCACGTTGTCACTCTACGACAACACCGGAAATCTGTTGCCCGACGCCTGCTCGGACGGCGGCGTACAGGTACTCGGGCTCATGCCCCAGCAAACTGTGGCAGCACTTAAGAATCAAACCATCGCCGATGCGGCGTCTGCCGCGAACGATGTCGCCGGTGCGCTCGCAACCTTCTATCCCGGTACTTCAGGACAGGTCACCGCTGCCACCAAGGCGTTGAACATCGTCTTCCAGGACATCTTTCCGCCCAGGCCCGTCGCCTACGAATATTCCGACATGACTGACAACTGCAACTTCGGCTGGTACTTCCGTCCCAACACCACTTCGACCGCAGGCACCAGCGGGCAGGCATCGATCCTCGGAATCCAAACCGGAATCGTGCTCCTGAAAACCTCAAAGAACATCGCCTCCATCAAAGTAAACGGGCGGTCCCTGTCGGCATGGAATAACCCGCCCACTTCCGACAAGGACAAGGATAAAAAGAATACCCTATTCCTGGTCCCGGACCGGCCGATCGGGACCGTCGTCCTCCCCAGCATCGGCAACATCGATTACGACAACATCGCCAACCTCGGCATTTTCCCAGCCCTGATTCCAAAATCTCAGGCCATGAAGATCCTGCACATCGATAAAGACACCGACTTCATTGCCTTTGCCACCGCCAACAAGCTGGTGGGCACGAATGCAACCTTCGACTACATCACCAACAAATCTCTCGACAACTTTCTAGGACTGGCATCGCCCACCGCGCCAGACGGCGGCACCAAGCCCGAACCCAAACCCAAGGACTCTGCGACGGCCCCCGCCCAGCCTGCACAAAATGGTACAACCACCCCGGCCAAGCCATCCACCCCTGCAAAGTCGGGCAAGCCGGCCAGTCCCAAAACACCCAAGCCGGCTCCGTCTAAACCTCAATCCTGACCAATTGCTCCCCGTCCCCCAACCCTCGCCGCCGTCGACGCAATCTACACCGCTGCGCTATCCTTGCTCCGGATTCGCCACACCGTCTCCGCTGTGTTAGCAACGTTGTGGCAACTTCGGCCTTCTAAACCAACAGCGGGGCCAGCGTCCTATTCTCCGGAGGCCACAATGACAACTGCAATCGGCGTCGTGATCACCGAGCACCTCGTTTCCGGCCGCTTGGTCGACTTCCGCCTCACCGGGAAGCCCCTGCGTTTCCCCCCCGACTCCGACGAATTGGACGCCCTCTCCTCCATTCCCAGCGGCGACCTCGTCGAGTTGATCGCCACACAGATCGCCGATCTGGCCGCCGAGGACTCAACCTCCGTCGATGCAATCGGAGTCGCTGTCCCTGGCATTGTTCGCCATGGCGTTATCGAGGACTCACCCAACCTCACTCAGCTCAAGGGCATGCGCATGGCCGACGAACTCGCCCGCGTCCTCGCCAGCCGTGGCATCACTGCCCCGGTTCACGTGGGCAACGACGCGGACTGCATCGCCGCAGGGGTCGCCGCCACGCGTGGCCAACTCAACAAGCTCACCCGCGTCTGGACCCTCGGCAATGGCATTGGCTATGGCCGCTGGCCCTACGTGGATGGCGTCTGGGAGGGCGGACACATCACTGTCTCCCTTGACCCCAACGAGAAGTTCTGCGGCTGCGGTGGCGTCGGCCACCTCGAAGGAATCATGGGCTATCGCGCCATGCGTCTTCGCTTCCTCGACCTCGAGCCCGAAGAAGTCTTTGCCAACGCAAAACAAGGCGACCAGCGTTGCCGCGACTTCGTTGACCTCTGGCACCGCGCCCTCGCCGCCGCCACCGCCTCATTCATCCATCTCGCCGGCCAAGGCCGCTTCTACTTCACCGGCCACAACGCCCATTTCCTCGATCTCGCCACCCTCCGCGCCCACATGGAAACAATGGTGAAGTTCAGCACGCTCCAAAGCTTCTCACTCGAGGTTCTCCCGCCCGACGACGAAACCGCCCTCCTCGGCGCCGGCGTCTCCGCCGTCCGCGCGCTAGCCAGCTGACATCGAGCTCGTCTCACTAAATGCACTGAGTCAGGGTTCGAATTCTCAAAGCGCACTGTACCAAGACTCAAATTCTCACGGCGCACTGTATCAGGGCACGACTTCAGTCGTGCCGAAAGGCGCCCTATTGAATCGTGGGCTTCAGCCCCTGCAAATCTCAGGTCTGTCGAGGTTTTGAAAGGGCACGACTTCAGTCGTGCCGATCAATGCTCCCAAACAAGCGTGGCTTTAGCCGCCGAGGGACGCTCTTCCTTACACCATTGTCCGAAACACTTACCGCGCAGATCCCTTCGCAACGTACCCCGCCCAAACGTACTCCAGCGCCTCTGGCAAAGTTTGCGCCCTCACCGCCCGGTCCACATGCCCCGCATTCTCCGCAAACACAAACTGATAGTGATACCCCTTCGCCGCCAACACCGCGGCCATCCGCTCGTTGGCCAGCACCCAGTCGTGCATGTGATCGTCCATCGAGTTCGGGTTATACAAATCCCGGTCCCCCACCTCCATCCATATCCGTATAGGCTTCACCTGGCTATTCGGAATCAAGCGCTCATGAAAATCCCATGCTCCACCCGGCGTCTCCGCGTTCCACGGCCACTGCTGATTTACATAGGTCCCGGAATACGTCAGCACGCGATGGTAAAGCTCCGGGTGATACCACGCCATGATCAGCGCGCACGATCCACCGGAACTCCCGCCCGTCGTCGCCCTTCCATCCGGGTCCTTTGTCAGCTTCACTTGCGCCTTCGCCTCCACCAGCGGCAGCACCTCGCTCTCTATCCACTCGGCGTAGCGGCCACTCATCGTGTCGTATTCGAGCCCCCGTTCGCTTCCCTGTGCATCACCGCTTCCATTCCCAATCGAGATCGCCACAATCGGTGGCAGCTTCTTCTCGGCAATCAGATGATCAAGCGCTGTGAACAACATCCGATCGATCCCATCCGCGCCCACAATGAACGGCGCCTCCGTCCCCACGACATAATTCCGCGGAATGTACACCACAACCCGTCTCGAATACCGCGCAGGATGGCTCGTCGTCACAATCAGCTTGGCCGGATTGTTCGGGTCAGGTGTGCCAAACGTATGCGGGTCCCGCGCAATCCCCGGATACATCTTGCTGTCTTCGGAGTTCATGGTGAACTCGACCACGGTCCCTTGCAGCATCTCCTCAACCATCTCCGGCGCGGCCGTGTGCGTCGGTCCAAGAATGAAGTTCCCATCCTCGTCCGCTGGCGCATTGCTTCCGTCCGGCAGTTCCTTCGCCGTGACGTACCCCTGCTCGTGAGGACTTCTGGTCGGAAACGCCGGCCGCGCCGAAGCCGATGTCTGCGCTGGCTGAGCCGTCTGCGCCCTCGCTCCAATCCCCGCGTCAACTGCGCAGATAGAACACGCCATCACCGCACAAAACCACACCATCGGCCGCATGGCCCCTGCCATTGAGAAGGTCATTGCAGATTGCTCCTTTGCCTTGCTCGCGTTCTCATTTGGCCAGGCCACCAAAAGCCGATGGCCCGAGCCACTCCATTGTTGCAAACTGGAGCGTCCCGGGCCATTGTGTCTAGGTCCTGCTTAAACCCTTTTTAAATACGTTCCCGACCACCGATCATGCCAGCAGAGATGCTGTTCGTCAAACAACGCCCAAACTGCGCCCAATCCAACCGGCAGCATCGCCAGCGCCAGCGCCCCCAGCCGCTTGCATCTCTGCTCGCGACTCGGCGTCTGGCCGTCAAACGTACGCAACGAGAGCAGCGCGTATTTCATCCCCGGTGTCGCCCGCGCCAGCGTATACGAAATCGCCAGGTAGGCCACCGCGATAGCGGCAAACACCACCGCCCCGCCAATCTCTGCTTCCCGAATCGTCGGCAACACTGTTGCCTTCACCGCAACCAGCGCAGCCACCCCGATGGACGCGATTGAAACCAGTCCAAAGTCAACAACGGCCGCAAGCACCCGCAGATTCATCGGTGCCGCCTGCAAATCCACCGTCTTCGCCCCTCTCACTTCGGCCACTGGCTCTGCCGCGGGCTCCTTCTGCTGACTAGCCTCCAGCTTCAGATCGGCCCACTCCGGTCCAGACCACGCCGGAGCCTCTGCTGCCCGTTCAACTAGATCCGGCTGCGTTGAAATGCTGGCCGGATCAACTTCAAAAATGCTCAACTGAGGTTCGGCATCCACAGCCGAGACGTAATTCCCTTCAGCTCGCCGTGGCCGCACCTTGCGCGTAGCTACCAGCTCGTATGGAAACTCAATCAGATTTCCATGGATCGGCTGCGGCTCCACCATCGAAACCGCCGGCGCTTCATCCTGGACAAACCTTGCGGGCTCGTTCCAAATTGCCTGCCCTTCCTCTTCGTTCCAGGGGTCTTTCAGCGCCTCAAGTTGGGCACCCGCCGTTTCTGCCACCGGTTCAACTACACTCCGGCCATCTCGGTGCGACTCTCTCTCCAGTGCGTCGCTCAAGGGATGATGCGTGGAAACAGCAAAACTGTTGCCGAAATCCCAATCCTGGTCCCAATCCAACATGGCCATCGGCGCTGCTTCAGGCATTGATAGGCGCACCTGCTCAATCTCCGTTGAGGCCTCAGGAGCCGCAACGGTCGGTGTACCGAAGTCAAGAAGCATTTCCTGCTCGGGCACCGGCTCCGTTGCCGTCGCCTCGGGCCTGGTCTCTACTGCGAAGAGATCGCTATAGCTCGGAGCTGAAGCATAACGCGCAGCCACCCGCGCTGCCGCCGATGAAATCCTGCTGCTCCCGGCCAAATTCGATCCCGGATTGGCGTAGGTTTTCTGTCCGCCGTCTGTCGCAGTGGAGCCCTTGCGCTTCCTGTGCGCGGCCACCCGCTGGCTTACCTCATGCTTCCACAATGTCGATAGTTCAGCTTGACTCGTAAATGTGCTCAAAGCTCCAGTGTCCCTTCTGATGCAGGCCTTGGCCACTCCCTGTGGCCCGGCATCGCGGTTCCGGTCATCTGCACACAACGCATTCCCTGTGCGCAGCCAACGTTCCTTTCAAAAGAGGGGGGAGAATCGGGGAACAGTACCGTAACACCCCGGGACGAATCGTCCGCGCCGAGAGATCGGGTTCCGGTATCTGTATTCTGCCAGAGCTGCGTGGTGCGCCGCCCTTCCAAACCAGCCTGCATTTGCTATGCTGACCCTTGGTAGTGGGATGCATCCTCGTAACCTAGTGTTTATCACGGTGTTGACCCTCTGTCACCAGCTACTTGGTGCGCAGTCGTTGACTAATGTGGCACCCCCGCCAGTTGCGCACTCGGTCACAGGCAAAAGCGCATCTGAACTCGCGCGCACACAAGCCGAAACTCTGAACACAAACGATGCTCCCGCTCCGAATCGTCAGCTCGCTAACGACTCTGTTCCCGACGATCCCGGCCAGGAGATTCTCCCCGTCGCTCGACCGGAATCCTCCCCAGAGCAGGGCACTCCGGTTCGCTGGGACGCCGCCAATCAGCACTGGGTCGGCAACACGCTTACCCTCATCGGGGATGTGATCTTTCACTATCGCGATTACATCCTCCAGGCAGACAAGGTGGTCTACCACCGCGACACCGCTGAAGTTGAAGCCGAAGGCAACCTGCATTTGACAGGTGGACCCTACGATCTGCACGTCAATGCTGCGAGCGGCGAAATGCGTCTTAACATGCATACGGCACGCTTTTATAACGTCTCAGGATCGCAGGGTGTTCGCAGCCTTGGCCGAACAGTTGTCTACTCCAACGCCAACCCATTCCTGTTTTCCGGCCGCGTCTTTCTGCAACTCGGCGAAGGCAACTACCGCCTCATTGATGGTTCATTCACTAATTGCCACCTGCCCCATCCCGATTGGCGCATCATCTCCCGCTCCATCGCGCTCGCTGACGGTAAAGCATCAACCCGTAGTTCCTTCTTTGAGCTCCTCAACATTCCCATCTTCTATCTGCCCTACCTGCGCCATCCCGTGGATGACAACGGGAGGGAAAGCGGCTTGCTGATTCCTGTCCTCAGCGAATCTTCGATCAAGGGATTCATAGTCGGGGAGCAGTACTACTGGGTCATCAACCGAAGCATGGACATGGTCGTCGGAGCCGAGTACTTCTCCAAGCGCGGATGGGCACCCAATGGAGACTTTCGCTACAAAGGTCCAGGTCTCAACCAGTTGATCGTGCGCTGGAATGCACTCCTCGACCGCGGCGTGGAGCAGCAGGTCGGTGCAACCCTGCCCTCGTCCTCTGTTCATCGCTCCGACCTGATCCCAGGCCCCACTGGGTATGAGCTGGTCAATCAGGGCGGCGTCGATGTGGTCGCATTTGGGCGAAAGGACTTCAGCGAAAACACACGGGCCGCAGGCACCGCCGAATACCTCTCGAACTACCTCTACCGGCTTGTCTTCAACGACAACTACACTCAGGCTGTTAGTTCCGCGGTTGCCAGCGACCTCGCCCTCACCCACAACCACAACGGCTTAATCCCTTCCGTCACGCTGGATCGTTTCGAGACCTATGCCAGCTCCTCCGCCGGAAACGAAGCTCGAATTCTCCACCTTCCCTCCGTCCGCTACGACGTCCTCAACCGTCCTCTCGGTGAAACACCTTTCTATTGGAGCGCGGGGTCTTCGTTGGCTTACATCAGCCGCTCCGAACCCCATTTCCACGCGCGCAACGTGGGCCGCTTCGACTTTTACCCGCACCTGTCCCTGCCACTCTCGTTCGATGGATGGAGCGTGGTTCCCGAAGTCGCTTTGCGCGACACCCTCTACTCAATCAGCCAGCTCCCCGATCTCACCGGCGCCCGAGGCGGCACTCCTGCCATCAGTCATGACTCCCTCAACCGCGCCGATCTTGAAGCCTCTGTGACAATACGCCCTCCCGCTGTCGAGCGCGACTTCGACCTCGGCAGTGGCGGCCGTGTCCTGCGCCACGTCATCGAGCCCGAGTTGTTCTACCACTTCGTCGGAGGTATCGGCGCTCAAGCACGCAACGTGTTGCTCATCGACACCACTGACACCGCTGCCAACACTAACGAAATCGGATACTCCCTAATCCAGCGCTTCTATCTTCGCAATGCCGAGCAGAAGCCCTGCACACCTGAAGAGCAAGCGCAGCCAATCGGCTGTCCTGACCAGGCACCCCGCGAATGGGCAAGCTGGCAGGTCTCGCAGAAGTACTTCCTCGATCCCAATTTCGGCGGCGCACTCATCCCCGACCGCCGCAATGTCTTCGACTCCACGCTTGACCTCACCGCTGCTGCCTTCCTCACCTCCCCGCGCAACCTTTCCCCGGTGGTCTCGCGCCTGCGGTTTGAAGCCATCAACAACCTTCGCCTTGAGTGGGATCTGGACTACGACCCCAAAGCCGGTCGCCTGCAATCGGACAACATCTTTGCGGGCTACAGTTGGGGACGCACCACTGTCGGCGTCGGCCACGCGCTTCTCAACGCTGTCGACGAAAATGGCAGCGCCGCGTCAAATATTCAGAGCCAGCAGTTGCAGCCATTCCTCTCTATTGGCAAACAGAACAGCCAGGGCTTCAACTTGGCGGCCAATGCCGGCTATGACCTGGTTCAGAACTCACTCCAATACGCCGGAGTTCAGGCCGTTTACAACTGGAACTGCTGCGGCCTTACCGTCGGTTATCGTCGTTTTAAACTCGGCTCAGTGCGCGACGAGACGCAGTACCTTTACAGCTTCACCATCGCCAACTTCGGCTCCGTGGGCGACGTGCGTCGAACCAATTCCGTCTTCCGCGATCCCACTCTCCCACCCCTCTACTAGCAGCTACGCACATTCAGCGAATTCGGGGACGCCTGCGGTTCCAAGCCGCCTTCTGCGATATCATTTTCACAGAGGTTTTCGCTTGGAACGCTTTAAAATCATCGCCGCATTGCTCGCCGTTTGCCTGGCAGTCGGTTGCAAAGCTCAAACAGTCTCCGCCCCAGCCGAGACCGCCGCAGTCAACCGCCACATTGAAGTCATGGTCCGATCTCAGTACAACGTTCCGCAGGACTACAACGTGACCATCGGCGATCGCAAGCCGAGCCAGTTCCCAGGCTATGATTCCCTTCCAGTCACACTCGGAAAGGGCGAAAGAAAGACGGTTGTCGAATTCCTGATCTCCACCGACGGGAGCACGCTCGCCCGGCTTGAGAAATTCGACCTGCAAAAGGATCCCGTCTTCAACATCGATGTCACGGGCCGTCCCATTCGCGGCAACCCGGCAGCCAAGGTCACAGTCATAAACTTTGATGATCTTGAGTGCCCCTATTGCGGCCGAATGCACGAAACCCTTTTCCCGGCAGCTCTCGATCGCTACAAAGACAAAGTCCGCTTCATCTACAAAGACGACCCGCTCACCGAGTTGCACCCTTGGGCCATGCACGCTGCCGTCGCCGCTAACTGTCTGGCCGCTCAAAGCGGAGAAGTGTACTGGACGTATGTCGACTACCTTCACGCTCATGGGCAGGAGATCACCGGGCCCGATCGAGATTTGACGAAAAGTGCCGCCGCGCTGGACCGGGTCGCAAGGCAGGAAGCCACAATCGGTAAGCTCGACTCCGCAAAGCTGGACGCATGCCTGGCCAAAAAGGATGAGACGGCCATCCACGCATCTGAAAGCGAGGCCAGCGCCCTTCATATCGAAGGAACGCCCGCTCTCTTTGTCAATGGCGAGCGCATTGATGGTGCTATCCCCGAAGAACAGGTCTGGAGGGTAATCGACCGTGCCCTGCGCGCTGCAGGCGTTGATCCGCCTCCAACAGCTCAGGCTCCATCCACTCCCTCCGCCGCGCCTTCGGGCTCCGGATCAGGGAACTAGGGCCTGCTCACCTTACCCGGATAAGCGTGTCCATTTCTCTTGAAGGCTACCACCACCCCGGCCTGTGGATTTATCCTTGGTTGCTAGGGCTATTTGGGGGTCCTTCAGGAGACATCAGGTTGCAAGTCGAATCCAGTTCCAGTTTTCGTATCCCCACATCTCGGTTCCAGGCCGCCGTTTTGGTCTTCGTCGGCGGTGCCTTCCTCGTCCCTTTCATGGGATGCCATCGCTCCCCGGGCCCGGATGTCGTGGCAACCGTAAATGGCAAAGACATCCCCCGCTCCGATCTCGACCGTGCCTACCAGAACTTCAGGATCAGCCAGGGCAGCGGTCCCCAGGAGCCCTCGCCCGAGCAAGCCAGCATCATGAAGCTCGAACTCCTCGGTCGCCTCATCGATGCGGAGATCCTGCAGCAGCAGGCCACCAAAATCAGCGTCGCCGCTTCGGATGAGGATGTAAACGCCCGGCTGACGGAGATGAAAGCCCCCTTTACACAGGAGGAATTCGATAAGCAGCTCAAAGATCGCAATGAATCTCTCGACGACCTGAAGAAAGACATTCGCCACGATCTAACTGAGCAAAAGCTCCTCAACAAGGAGATCGAGTCCAAAATCAACATCACCGACGCTGAAATCAGCAACTACTACGCCGCGCACAAGGCTGAATGGAACTTCATCGAAAACCAGGTACACCTTGCTCAAATCGTTGTCACCACGGCTCCCGCACAGCAGACCGGCAACCTTCAGAACAATAAAGCCTCGGGAGAAGCCGACGCCAAAAAGAAGATCACCGCCCTCCATCAAAAGCTTGAAAACGGAGAAGCGTTCGACGCTGTTGCCATGCAGTATTCAGAAGATCCCAATACCAGTTCCAGCGGGGGCGACCGCGGCCTCGTTCCAGAATCTGCACTGCATAGCGACCCCGAAGCCTACAATGAGATCAGCAAGCTCAAGCCGGGCCAGTTCACTGATGTGCTCCCCATCTACGATGCCCCTAACCCGGGGCACCATATCATTGGATACGCCATCTACAAGCTCATCGGCCGGGAACCAGCCGGGCAACGCGACCTCAACGACCCTCGCATCCAGCAAATCATCCGACAGGGCCTCCGCGAGATCCATGCCCAACTCCTCAAGAGAGCTTACTTTGAAATGTTGCGCGACGACGCGAAAGTTCACAACTACCTCGCCGACGATATCCTCAAAGAGGGCGCACACTAAGTCAGCGCCTTTGCGCCCGGTCGTGTTGAGCGTCGGGTCTTATTCACGATCCTGATGATTCAGAACTTCTGAGTGACGCTTGTCCCGTCGAAGCGGATCACCTTGTCAGGCGCCGCAGTCGCCTCGCCACCAACTCCATGACCGGGCCCAACCAGAACCACATTGAATCGGTGCTCCCTTGGCATCCCGGCAAAACTCCCCACCCGGGCGCCAATCGTAAGTGCTCTCCCTGCATCATCCCAGTGAATCGGGATGATCGTATGCGCTCCATCCACGTAGCGGTAGCTATCGCCTTCGTCCTCATAAAGGCTGAAGTCGCCATTGGCTCCAGGGTAGATGCGAAGCTCGATCGGGTCGCTGGCTTCTCCCGCATACTCCACCACCGGGCCCATTGGCACGATCGACCCGGCCCGTACATCCAAAGGAATCCTCTCCAGCGGTGCAGTCCTCTGCACAGTGGCGCCGCCCTTCGCTCGTTCCCCCGTCCAGAAGTCATACCAATCCGCACCCCACGGCAGGTAGACCGCCCGCTCCGTCGCGTGTTCCTTGAGCACCGGGCTCACCATGAGCGCCGGCCCAAACAGAAACTGATCGCCGATCTCCCACGTCCCCCGATCTTCCCTGAAGTCCATCACCAGCGGCCGCTGTATCGTGTAGTCCTCGCTCGTTACTTTCCACGCCAGCGAATAGACATACGGCAACAGCCGGTAGCGAAGCCGGTCAACCGCCAAAAGCGCCGGATAGACCTTGTCGTAGGTCCAAAGCTCATTGTGGTCTCGGTGCCCATGCGTCCGAAACACCGGACAGAACGCGCCATATTCAAACCAGCGAGCGTACAACTCCTGGTAGGCTGGCTCATTGGCATAGCCATCATACGGCTGGTGGTAGCCCCCGATATCTGTAGTCCAATACGGATAACCCGAGAGCGCAAAATTCAGTCCCGCGGGCACCTGGTGCCGTAGCGCCCACCAACTGCTGTAAACATCCCCCGACCACACGGTTGCACCATTCCTCTGCTGGCCCAGAAACCCAGATCGTGTCAGCAGGAACACGCGCTTCTCCGGGTTGGTCTGCCTCCAGTGCTCCTGCACGCCACTGGTGTGCTCCAGGGGAAAGATATTCGTGTACTCAAGCCCCAACCCGATATGCAGTTGCTTGAATCGCAGGATTGCATCGCCTAGGTGAGGGTAATACTCCTCCGGCTCGGCGCTGTCCAGCCAGAATGCGTCCCATCCCTGCGCAAACAGCTTCCCTGCAAGCTCCTTCCAAAAGAAATCCCGCGCAGCCGGATTGGTCGGGTCGTACACATGCGCCCCGGGAATCTCAAAGCCCTGTCGCTGAATTTCCTTGAGATTTGCCGAATTCGCATCCATCATTCCCCACACCGAGAGCATCGCGTGCACGTGTTCATCGTGCAGAGTCTTCAACTCCGCCGGCACATCCGGATACCCGCTGTTGAATACCGGGTCGCCTTCGCCGCCCTCTTTCCACCAGAACCAGTCCTGCACAATCGCGTCCATCGGGATATGCCGCTTGCGGTATTCGGCGGCCACATCCAGAATCTCCGCTTGTGTCTTGTATCGGTCCTTCGACTGAAAAAGCCCATAACCCCATTCCGGAAACAGCGGGACATGCCCGGTCATTGAACGATACTCGTGGATAAGACCATCCATGTTTGGCCCGTAAAGCACGTAGTAGTCGATCTGGTCCGTTGCCATCGACTCAAAGCTCAGGTCGATCGGGAACCGGTTGTCCACATACGAGAAAGAGGCCGTGTTCCAGAGAATTCCCCAGCCTTTGCTCGAAAGAAGTAGCGGAATCGCAACATCGGTGTTGTTCTGCCCTAGTTCCACCGTGCTGCCACGGTAGTTGAACATTCCACTCTGGTGCTGCCCAAGCCCGTAAATAGCCTCGGTTGCATCCGGAGAGAATCGCTCTTCAACACGATAGAGTCCCGTGGTCCCCACGGGCTCGTAGGTTCGCGTAGCATCTCTGTGCTGCGCCAGAAACACCGCCCCATCCGTAGTCTTGTAGCTAAGCTGGCCCCTCTTGGCCGACAGCGAAACCGATAGACGCGCCGTCGTGAGGGTCGTCACGTCGCCCACCTGACTGAACTGAAAACTCGCCCCCGGGCAAGCCTGCGCCGTGTCCAGCATCCAGGGTCTCTGCTCGCTCTCGGCAAGAGCCCCCGCTGGCCGCGCCACGACGTGGATCCGCGATTCTCCGCAGATCGTCACTACCAGATTCTCACGATCGCTTTGCGCCTTGAAACCGCCGGTCGTCTGTACCACCTGCATAGGCGCGGGCCTTGGGAATTCCCCGATCAACGTCTGGGCTGCTAAATCGCCCGAGAACACAGCGAGAAGTAAACCCTCGATTGCCACTAATCCGCTAAACGCCAAGACTGCTCGAACCGTTGTCATTTCTTCCCCCTCAACGCATCCCAAATCTCTTCCATACGCAAACAGCCCCCGCAGTCGGCGGGGGCTGTTTGGGGATCGTTATTCCGATCCCTCACTACTTCATGTTGCCGCTCGAATCCATGGTGATTCCGCCCGGCCCTTTGTCCTTCTTCTCTTCGTTTTCTTTGCGGGTTCCCATGGCCTTGGCGCGCCATTCTTCAGCGTGTGCTATATCGTCCTTGCGAGCCGCCTCGTTCCCGTAATCCAGATCCGCCTTGCGACGATAGATCAGGTTCAGGTAAACCATCGCATCATCGTAGTTCGCGCGATTCTGCTCTGCCTGGGTCAGATACTGCAGCCCCTCTTCCACGAGCGAAGAGTTCTCCTCCTTCAAGGGTTCCATAACCTTCTTGGGGGCCTTCGCATTGCCTTCACCGTCGTCCGTAATTCCAGCTGGAACCAGCGCCTTCAGAATATTCTCGTGCGCTTCCGTCCAGTCAATTACTCCAACTGTATACGCAGCTTCAGGGTCCTTGGGATCAACAGCAAGCACCTTCTTTTGCCACGCCTTAGCATCGTCCAGCTTTTTAATGCTGAAATAAATGCCGGCAATCTGCTTCATGCTGTTCACATCCGTCGGATCTTTGGCCAGAACCTCCTGAAAGATGCTGATTGCCTGGTTCGCGGTCTTCGTATTGTCCGGCGTGTCGAGACCGGGAACCACGTTTTGCGCAAGCGCGGTGGCAAGATAGGTCTTCGCCATCGGCAAGGTCGGGTCCAGCTCCGTAGCCTTTTGGAAGTGACCGATCGCCTCTTCGTATCTGGCGCTCTTGTAAGCTTCCACACCCTTATTCAACTGATCACGTGCCGCCAGACGATTGCAACCGCTCATGGCAAGCACTATGCCGGCCAGCGCAACCGCGAGCGCCGAAAAACGTGCGGGTCGATTCATTTTCTTATCCTTCTCCTTCAGGCACGTCATTCGATCGCGCACCTGTAATCTCGTAGTGCTGGCCGTTCCCGCTCAGGAATGGTCGTTGAAGCGTGCCGCTACTGGCCAGCCATGATCTTGGGGGTCATCAAGCCGATGTGGTCAACGTTCGCGGCGCGACCGATGTCAATTACATCAGCCACATAGGCAAAGTTGACATCGTCGTCGCCCTTTACAAACATCACCCGCTCTGCGCGGTTCGCATAGATCTCAGTCAGCTTGGGCAGCAACTCGCGCTTGTCCACATCTGTCTCATTGATCTTGTAAGACGGTGCGCCGCCACGGTTGTAAATAACCGAAACCACAATGACACGGTCGTTCGGCGGCGGCACCTTGGTCGGATCCTTGGGCGGCTGGGGTACCAGCGCATCCAGGCCCTTTGGCACTACCGGCACGATGACCATGAAGATGATCAGCAATACCAGAAGAATGTCGATCATCGGAGTTACATTGATGTCGGACGAGTATCCCCCCCCGCCCCCTGTCGTCATCGCCATGGCTTCAAACTCCTCGTTTTCTCAGAATCGTTGTCAATCAATGTTTCCCTAAATCTCTATTCGCCGCCTGAAGCCGGACCTTCGCGCTTCTGCGTCAGCAGTCCCACGTCGTCAACACCGGCCGTACGCACGGCATCGATCGCATCTTCTACCGCTCTGAACTGTGCGCGAGCGTCCGCGCGAATAAAGATAGTTCTCCCGGGGGTGCCCAATAGCTTATCGCGCACCTGGGGGCCCAACTCATTGACAGATACCTTATTCTGCCCAAGGAATACTCCGCCGTCTCGCGTGATTGCCACCACAATGGCATCTTCCTTGTCGGCATCCGGCATGTTTGTGGGGTTATCCACCTTGGCCATATCGATCTGCACCTTTTGCTGCAGCATCGGCGTAATGACCATGAAGATGATCAACAGGACCAGCATCACGTCCACCATCGGCGTGACGTTGATGTTCGAGTTGACCTTCTTTCCCTCGTCGCGCTTATTAATTCCCATGATCGGGGCTCCGTGCCAATGATTTTTAGTCCCGGGTGGCTGCCCGGTGCTGCTCTTCCTGAAATCGAGGGCCCGAGGTCAAGATGGCGGGCAAGTGAAGAGATTCGCTCCACCTGCCCTGCCAATGATTCTCGCTCTCGCTGGCAAATGCCTTAATTAGCGCTTGTTGGACTGCTTGATGAAGTAGTCCACCAGTTCGCTCGACGAGTTGTCCATCTCCACATCGAAATTCTCGACACGACCCGTGAAGTAGTTGAACGCCATCACGGCCGGGATGGCAACAAACAACCCGAATGCAGTGGTCACCAGAGCTTCCGAAATACCGCCAGCTACCGCGCCGATGCCCGCAATCTTCTGCGTTGCGATCTGCTGGAAGGCGTGGAGGATGCCGATAACCGTTCCGAGCAGGCCTACAAACGGTGCAGTTGCGCCGATCGTGGCCAGAACAGAAAGGCCCCTCTTCAGCTTGGCGTGAACGATAGCTTCCGCACGTTCCAGTGCGCGACCTGAGCTCTCGATCGTTTGCTCGGTGGGCTGACCAGCCGATGCACGAAATTCCTGCAGACCGGCAGTCACAACTTCGGCCAGGTGCGACTTCTTGTTGCGGTCCGCGATCTTGATCGCTTCTTCGAGCTTGCTGTCCTTCAACGCGCCCGCGACCTTCGGCGCAAAGTCACGCGACTGCTTGCGAGCAGCCGAGAAGTACAGGTAACGGTCGATCATCACGGCCAGGGACCAGATCGACTCAATGAAAAGGACGATGACCACGCAGCGGACCAACCATCCCATGTTTTCCCATAGCTGCAAGGGGCTAAAGCCAACCGACTGCTCATCCTGGAAGAAGGCAAGGCTGCTGACCGTATGCGAAGCGAAATGTGCGAGCTGAGCGAGAATCACTGAATCGTTCCTCCTAAGGAGTTTCTTTTAAAAACGCTTTGTTCGCCGCGGCGAACCGTTGCTGAGGAATGCGCCTCTTTCAGGATTCGCATTCAGGTTAGAAATGAGACCTCAACCGCATAAGACTGATGAGGCCAAAACGTTAGCTAGCCGCCAAGGGTGAAGACAACGTTCACCGTCGTCTCAACCTCAACCGGCTCGCCATTAAGCAGATAAGGCCTGTACCGCCACGACCGTACTGCATCCATCGCAGATGATTGCAGCATGGCGTTGCCACTGATCACGCGCAGGTTCTCGATGGTACCAGTCTTGGAAATCGTCGCCTGAAGAACGACTGTGCCCTGCACGCGGGCGGCCTTCGCGATGGGCGGGTAAATTGGAATGGTCTTTTGCAGTAACATGCCCGTTGCCACGCCGCCGGAAATGGCCACCTTCTTGGGTGCCTCAGCTTTCACCTTGGGCGCGTTGTTGCCCCCGAAAACACTGCCAATTACGCCGCCACTCGAACCGCCCAGGCCTTCCATACCGGCAACGCCAAAGCCCTGTTGCGGAGGCGCTTCCTTCTCCGTCACCATCTTGATGTCGTGCGGAATACGCGTCGGAGCCGTCAGTTGGTTGTTCATCATCTCTGACTGCACATGGACGACATGAACAACCTCGGGCGGTGGTGGTGGTGGGGGTGGTGGCGGAGGGGGAGGAGGAGCAACCAGCAACGTCGCCATTGCCGCTTTGGGTAGCGCCTCGGGATAGATCAGTGGGATCAGGATCAGGAGCACAAGGATCGAGCCGTTGGTGATAAATGTCACCATCATCCAGTACTTGCTTTTGCTCGCTTTATTGATCCTGCCTGCGGATTCAAATGTGGAATCTTCAAACATGGCCAGCCTCGAATCGGGTGTGGTTACCTCTATTTAGACACCGAAAGAATCCATAATGTTCCCGTGCACCAAAACGGTATCACACATGGTGTCTCTCCTTGTATCAGAACAATGCCTTCCCCGCCAATGATGCTCCGAAAACAGTGCAAATCCCCACAAAAAACCTGCCTAAACCCGCGGCCGCTTTGCCGCTGGAAGAACAACTACCTTGCCTTTGGAAGCCCGCCAATTCTGCCACGCAACCAGCATCGGCGCTGCTACCGCGATCGACGAATACGTGCCTATCAAAATGCCCACAACAAGCGCGAACGAAAATCCATGCAAAACCTGCCCGCCAAATATATACAGCGAAAGCACAGTTAGGAAAGTCAATCCTGAGGTCAGTACAGTCCGGCTCAAAGTCTGATTGATGCTGCGGTTCACCACGTCGGGCAGCGACTCGCGCCGGCTAACCCGCAGGTTCTCCCGGATACGGTCGAACACAACGATCGTGTCGTTCATCGAGTAGCCCACCAGTGTCAGAATTGCCGCAATCACCGTCAGGCTGATCTCCTGCCCAGTCAGCGCAAAGAAACCCACCGTTATCAGCGTGTCGTGGAAGACCGCTACCACAGCCGCAATGCCGTAAATCAACTGGAAGCGGAACCACAAGTAAATCAGCATGCCCAGCAGCGAAAACAAGATGGCCATTCCGGCCTGCTTCTCCAGCTGCTTGCCCACCGTCGGGCCCACCGAGTCCACCTTCACCCCCGACTTGGGGTCAAACTGATTGTTGTAGTGAGCCTGCAAGGCCGAAACCACCTGCTGCCGTCCGGCATCGAGCGCCCCTTCGTTTAGCTCCTCGGGCAAGCTGATTAGCACCTCGTTCGCCCCAGCTGTCGTGTTATACGGTTGTATTTTTGCGTCCCGAATTCCGGCCGCATCCATCGCCTGGCGAATCGCGGTGATATCTGGAGCCTGTTGGAACTGGACCTGCACCTCTGTGCCGCCGCGGAAGTCCACTCCTAAAGGGACTGGGTGGCCCGTGGTCGAAAAGAGGACCGCCATCTTGATCACGCCCGCTACGCTGAAAAGCAACGAAAAGCCGAGAAACGCCCATTTGAGCCTCAGCCAGTCAATATTTACGCCGCGAAATAATTCCACTGATTCTCTCCCACATCCTGAGTTCCCTCGCCGTCCGGGCCCTGGGCTTTCAGAATTCTTCCGCAGCTCACTGGAGCGGCGGGAATGAATACAACTAGATCGAAATCGGCTCGCCGGACTTCAGCCTGCCGAGATGCCAATCAAAGATCAAACGCGAAACATAGACCGCTGTGAACAAGTTCGCCAGCAGACCGAAGGTCAGCGTCACGGCAAATCCCTTTACCGGTCCGCTGCCGACGATGAACAAAATCGCTGCCGACACAATCGTGGTCACGTGTGTATCGATGATGGTGACCCAGGCATGCCCGAATCCCTGATCGATTGCCGCCGCTGGCGCTTTGCCCGCCCGCATCTCTTCGCGAATTCTCTCGAAGATCAGCACGTTCGAGTCCACGCCCATACCAATCGTCAGAATCACGCCGGCAATGCCCGGCAGCGTCAGCGTAGCCCCCGTAAAGCCCATGAACCCTAGCAGAATTACCAGGTTCAGGAAAAGCGCCAGATCAGCGTTGATGCCCGATCCCCTGTAATAAATCAGCATGAAGCCCATCACAACCAGCACACCGACAACGGCTGCGGTCACGCCCTCGCGAATCGAGTCCGCTCCGAGCGATGCGCCCACCGTCCGGTCTTCCAGGTATTCCAGCGAGGCCGGCAGTGCGCCTGTCCTCAGCAACTTCGAAAGGCTGGCAACCTCATCCTGACTGAAACTGCCCCGGATTTCGCCCGAGTCGCGAATCGCACTTTCGATATTGGCAACTTCCTTCACACGACCGCCCATCACCACGGCCATGCTCGTGTTGACGTTCTTGCTGGTGTAGTCATAAAACTTGTCACCAGCCTCGTTGGTCAGGGTAAAGTGAACCGTTCTCTGCCCTGTGTTCGAATCCGTCCCCGGGTCGGCCGAGCGGAAGTCTGTGCCCGATACCACCGCAACCCGCCGTAGCACGTACACCGCGTCCGCATCGGATCCGGTAGCCATATTCCCTGAGCCGTGAACCATCTCCTCGTCCGGAGGGATCGCTCCGCCCGCACTCGCGGCCGCTTCCTGTTCGTCCTTGTAAGGGCCGCCAACCACCGCGTGAATCTCAAGACGTGCAGTATTCTGGATCAGGCTCTTCACCCGGTCGAGATCGTCCACGCCCGGCAATTCGACCAGAATCTGGTATTTGCCCAGTCCGTATTCGTCGATCACAGGCTCGCTCACACCAAGAGTGTCCACTCGGTCGCGAATCGTCTCAATCGCCTGCTGGACCGTCTTCTCTTCCAGCGCCGACTCAATCGACGGCTTCATTGTCAACGTGAAGCTGCCGTCAGTCCCGCTGCCCGCCAGGTCGTATTCGTTCGAATACTTGTTGTCGAGCGTCGAGCGCACCGCGGACGCACTGGCTGGCGACACGCCTTCCACCTTCACCAGTTCCGGCTTGGTTGGGTCCGGCTTGTAAACCTGCGTGAAAGTCAGATTCGCCGTTTTCAGATCCTGCTGAATCTGGCCGACGGTGTTATCCGTCTCCGTGCTCACTGCCTCCAGGACGTTCACCTTCAGAATCAGGTGAACTCCGCCCCGCAGATCGAGTCCCAGGTGGATGCGATCCGTCAGGGCCTTCGCCAACGGCGTGGGAGTATGGCCTGGCCATGGCACCCAGGACACCCCAATGATGCCCAGAATGAAGATCACCAGAACCGCAAAGATCAAGAGTAACTTCTGATTAAGATTCTTATTCATCGTCCTGTTTCTCTGGTCCAGATTCGAACGTACTGCCGAGTTTCATTTGCTCCGAGTCAAGCTTCGGGCGTGTGCCGACCATCAAAAAGCCGTTCGCCGGCCTATGAGCCTTCTTGAGTCGTCACCGACGCGATCGCGTTCTTCACAACTTCCAGTTTGATATTGTCAGGGGCAACCCTGATCACAATTGAATCGTCCTTGATGGAAATCACAATTCCACGAATTCCGCCCGAGGTAGTGATCCTGTCACCAGCCTTCACCGTCCCCAGCATCTCCTGCCACTGCTTCTGGCGCTTCTGCTGCGGGCGAATCATCACAAAATACAAAACCGGGATCAGAAGCAGCGGCAAAAGCATCGGCAGGCTGCCTCCTATCCCCGGTGCGGGCGCCGCCGCAACAATCGCCAAACATGTCAACACAATCATCCTTTGCTTTCCCCTGTTGCTTTCCTGTAAACCGCAGTCTTCCTCCGGCATCCGGGGAAACAGGCAATGTCAGCTCTCAAGCCGCATGCCCGTTACATAGATTTGTCTCCGGGAAAAGTACTGACCGCTGAATAATACCGGCCAAGGTGCGGGGCAGATTCCGGCGTCCCTACCCGGATGCCAGGGGAATCCGCTGCTTCGAATCAAGCAACTCTCCCCCTCCCTGCCTCACCTGTGACCCACTGCCGTCTGCTTCCTGTTCGACAAGGCTACCCGGAACCCACGCTCCCGGAATGCTCCCGTTTCTGCCGGTGCTCATTCCTGCCTGATCCCGAAGAGATGCCTGTAACGATAAGAAACGTGCGGACTATTGCGTGTCAAGGAGCGCAAGCACAAACAACCGGCCCTTCCCCTTGCACAAAACCCGACTTACCCCCGGCTCTCCGGCCCCGCTCCCCATATGTTCACCGCTTATGAAGCCCTTACAGAACCTGTACCTCTTCCTTACCAGGCTGGAGTTCAGATAATTATGTTTCGCTTTCCGGGTTGAAGCATCTTCCGAAGCCTCACTTTCCACACCGGAAATAAGCAAAAGGAGCGATTCCATGCACATGGCCCAACAAATCATCGGCCTCACCCTTGCGGCCTCCTCCGTCCTCTTTATGCTGTGGTTTCTTCAGGGCCTCATCCGCGAGTCCCGCACTCGCTACCCTCGCCACGCCCACCCTCCCGTCAACGAGGCAGTCTCCTATCCACCCAGAACCTTCAGCCCACAAGCTCCCAGCTCCTCGGCAAACACTCCGCACAGTCCCGATAGGGGCGCTCATGCCACATCCCCGCAGATCACCGAAAGATCGCGTTCTCTCCACATCGCGAGCAGGTAAAATGCTCCCCTTTTGACCTGGGACGCTCATAAACCAGATCTCCCAATGATTGCCGCCTCCTGAAAGGCTACTTGGCCGGCGCTTCCGGCTCATCCGCGGAATCCTCCACCAGCACCGCAGACCCCGGTACAAGATCGAATGCGATAGCCTCCATCCCCGTCGGGTGAAAAGTCACCCGCAGCGGCTCCCGCTGCCACTCCGTCGCTCCGCACACCGGGTCCTGATGGCTCTCCGGCGTAAAGGCCACAAGCTTCTTTGAGAGTGCTGGTTTCCGCGCAGCCAATTGCGCCACCACCGCATACAAGCTCTTGCCTGTGGCTGTAACGCCGCAGTACGCACCATAGTCCCGAAACCAGACCACCTGGCTCACTCCCGGATCGTAGTCAGGAAGCTTCAGCGCCGCGATATGCCCCGAAACCCGATCGACCAGTAGCCACGGCCCACGCTGCCAAACCCACCCGCCCTTCTTCGTGTCCTCGGGCAGACTGTCGTTGATCTTGATCACCCGGCGCACAACGAAGCTGCGATCGGTTACGTCGTGCGCATCGCCCGTAGTCCACTCCTTGATCACACCATCCACCAGCAGCGCGCGAATGCGCAGCGTGTCCTCGCCCGTCGCCGCCCCGGCCGGATCGCCAACCTTTGAGTAGGCAACCTTCTTCGCCCCGCCAAGCACGACCGTATGTACCTTGTGTGTCGTCGCTGCCGTTGCCGAAGCAAAAGCCAAACCCACCAACGCCGCCGACATCGCGAGCGATAAGAGCCAACTTCCCTTACAAGTCTGTGGCGAAAGTCCGGTTTTGAAAGGGCACGACTTCAGTCGTGCCGAAAACGCTCGATTGGATACGATGGGCTTCAGCCCCTGAGGGATGTTCTTAGGCAACTCAGATTCTTGCCACCGGATGTCACGCATGGGTCTACTCCTTCAACCAGGAGCAGATCTGATAGGAAATGAACGTCCAGTCCCAAGGCTAACCGCACAAGGCGCGCGGTAATGATGCAGTGCATCGTGGGCTCGAAGCCCGCAAGGCTGGCTCTCTTACTCCCAGCTCCTGCTCAACCAATTTTGGTCAATCCAATTCTACTCGGCCGATTCCACCGCGCAAGCCACCCGGAACGCCGTTCCCTCACGCAGATGGCTCGCCAACACCTGCATGCCCACCGGCAACCCCGCCTTCGTCGTCCCGCACGGCACCGTCACCCCGCAGATTCCGGCCAAGCTTGCCGTTACCGTGTAAATGTCAGCCAGGTACATCGCCAGCGGATCGCCCGTCTTCTCGCCTAGCTTGAATGCCGGCGTCGGCGCGGTCGGCGTCACAATCGCATCCACGTCGGCAAATGCTCGCTGGAACTCTTCAGCCAGCAGCCTGCGCACTTGCTGTGCCTTCAGGTAGTACGCGTCGTAGTATCCCGCGCTGAGCGCATACGTCCCCAACATGATCCGCCGCTTTACCTCGGCCCCAAATCCTTCCTCCCGGGAGTGCCGGTACATCCCGGCCAGGTTCTCCGACGAAGGCGACCGGTAGCCATACCTAACCCCATCAAATCGCGCAAGGTTCGCGCTCGCCTCGGCTGTAGCCACCAGGTAGTAAGTCGGAATCGCATACTTTGTATTCGGCAGCGAGACCGGCTTGATCGTGCATCCCGCCGCCTTCAACTTCGCAATCCCATCTTCAATCGCCGACCGAACCTCCGGGTCAAGACCCTCGCCAAAATACTCCGCCGGCACCCCGATGCGCATCCCTTCCACCGGCTTGTCGCACTCCGCGGCGTAGTCATCCACCGGCGCATCCAGGCTGGTTGCGTCCTTGGGATCGAACCCCGCAATCACCCCCAGCATTGTGGCCGCGTCGCGCACGTTCCCGGCAAATGGTCCAATACGATCCAGAGACGATGCGAACGCTATCAGGCCATACCGCGACACCCGCCCCCATGTAGGCAATACGCCTACAACACCGCAAAAACTAGCAGGCTGGCGAATCGATCCGCCGGTATCGCTACCAAGCGTTGCGACGGCCATGTTTGCAGCCACCGCCGCCGCCGATCCACCGCTTGAACCGCCCGGAACTCGCTCCGTATCGACTGGGTTTCGCACCGGCCCATACGCCGAGTTCTCGTTCGACGAGCCCATCGCAAACTCATCGCAGTTCAGCTTGCCCAGCACCACCGCCCCCGCTGCCTCAAGCCTCGCCACTGCTGGCGCGTCGTAGGGTGGACGATAGTCCTTCAGAATCCTCGACCCCGCCGTCGACGGAATCCCCTTCACAACCATTACGTCTTTGATCCCGACCGGAATGCCCGCTAAGACCGGCAGCGGGTCGCCCTTCGCGGCAAGCCCATCCACGCGCTCAGCCTGCTCCAACGCCCGATCCTTTGAAAGCTGAAGATAGACGTTCAGGTCTGGATTGATCCGCTCGATCCGCTCGAAGTAGCTGTTCGCCAGGTCAGTCGCCTTCGTCGCGCCCGTCTCAATCTCCACACGCAATTGCTTCAGCGTCTTCGGCTTCTCCGTGTACTTCATCGCTCAATCACCTTAGGCACTTTGAAGAATGTCCCGTCTGTCTCAGGCGCCTGGCTCATCACCGCCGCGCGATCCAACGACGGCGTCACTGCATCCTCCCGCAATCGTCCCCCGCCCGCCTGCATCAATTCCGTCACCTGCGCCAGCGGTTCCACGTCGCTCGTATCCAGCTCACTCAGTTGGGCCACGTAACCCAGAATCGAGTTCAAATCCCGCACCATCGCAACGGTTTCCTCCTGGGTCAGCTCCAGATTCGCCAGCTCGGCAACCCGCGCTACAACCTCGACTGTCACCTGATCCGCCATTGCGTGATCTCCCCTTTTTAGGCACACTAACCCGGCACCCGAGTCCTGGCGTCCCGCGAATGCAATTCCGATTTCGGATGCTTCGAAGCTAAAGTATATCCGCCGAATCAACCCAACCCCAACAGCCGCGACCTGCTGGCAACGGTACAGTTTGCAGGTCGCGGTAATACGAGAATTCAAAAGTTTTCGGTCGATCCGCCGGTTGCATCTAGCTCTTGAACTGCAGTGATGCAATAAGGGCGTTAATCTGTGCCTGAGAGAAGTCCCCGTCGAACTTCAGCAGATCGATTCGACACTCCCGACCAGTCTCTTCAAACAGGATGAGTCTAACGACTCTTTCCTTGAGAGGATCACCGACTTGAAAACCTCGGACCCGCCCCTTGCTGAACCCGAAGATCGGAACTTGATTGCACCCTTCGGAAAGTCCGAAGCGCCACATCTTTAAACTTAAAAGGAAGGCGATCTTGCGGTTGTAGATAGGGGTGTGCCACCACTTCGCATCGCTTACTCTCGTCGAGACCGCCGCTGAAATCAAGGCGAAATTGGAACTTAGTGCCTGATCCCCCAATTCAAAGCGCAACGCCGCGCCGTGGGACCCTTCTAAAGACTTGACGGCATCGAGTACACCCGGCGGCCGAGAAACCGATATCATAAGCCCATTCGTAAGAATCAATATGCCAGACTTGCTTTCTTTCATTTTAGAAGTGTCCGTTTCATCCCAGGGGACACCAAATGAGACACCCAGGCGCTTCACTCGCACCGTAGCGTCACTCGCGTCGGCCGTGTCAGGCAAAGGCTTTGGCAAGACCTCAGACTCAGTCTCTTCCATCAAACGCGCTTCATAGAACGGTCCGATCCATGTTACGAGCAAGAAAACCAGCCCGAACACAGTCGCCAGCGCGGTCGCGATACGTTTCCAACTTATGGCCCGTTTGGAGGGTTCTGTCATGGCCTATGCACGGAATCGTAACAGTTCCGGTACGACATTGCAGAACCTTGGCGCATAGGCAGCTATCTGAAGGTTGCCACACAACCGACCCGCCGAAACAGAACCGCACGTCCGCCCTCAATCCACCACCAGCGTAAGCGTCACACTGTGCTGCACCCCATCCGCCGTCGCCGACACAGGCACTTGATACGACCCCGCTGGCGTCGATGTTGATCCACCCCCACCGCCCTCGCCACCAGACCCCCCGCCCGACTTCGTCCCCGCACTCGTGCAGCTCGTCACTCCTGCCCCAAGCACAAACGCCAGCCCACACAACAGCAGCGCGTTGCGCCCCTTCCGCCAACCCAGCGCAAAGAGAACCACTCCACACACCAACGGCGCTAAGGGCCATCCCCTGCTCTCGCCCCTCACCCTTGCCGCAAGGGTCCCCGTTGATATCTGCACCCCTACATTTCCCGTCGCCCCGGATCCAACTGTCGGGCTCACCGGCGTGAACACGCACGAAGCATTCGCCGGCAGCTTATCGCAACTCAACGCAAACGTAGCCCCGGATCCGCTCATTGTCATCAGCACCAGCGTGTAGTTCGCAGTCAGTCCGCTTGAAACCGTCTGTGAACTCGCCCCGGAAACAGCAATCGTGAAATCGAATCCAGTTCCCTGCAATGCTATCGATTGGCTGGGCAAGCCGGTTGCCGCCACGGTTAGGCTCCCTGAAGTAGGCCCTGCACTTGTTGGGACAAAATCCACGCCCACCGTACAGCTCGTCCCCGCGGCCAGAGTCGCCGCACAGGTGTTATTCACCAGCGTGAAGCCCGCAGACGCAGTGAGCGCCAGCCCCGTCACGCTCTCGACGGTTCCCTGATTCGTCACCGTAACCGTCGTTGCAGAACTGTTCTGCCCCACCCCAGTCGCCGAAAAACTGATCGAAGCCGGTGACACCTGAAGGCTCGCTCCCACCGCTCCGGTCCCACCTAACGTCACTGTTGCCGCCGTCGCAATCGAGGCCGAACTTACCGTCAATGTGCCCGTGGCCGTGCCCGTGGCTGTGGGTGAGAACGATACCCCGACCGTACAACTCGTCCCCGCCGCCAGCGACCCCGTGCACGTGTACTGCGTCCAGCTGAACCCCTGGCTCACTCCAACCGAAAGCACTGAAGCCGCATACGCGCTCGTGTTGCTGATGGTCACCGTCTGCGCCGCGCTCGTCCCTCCCTGCGCCACCGCTCCAAAGCTCAACGTTGCTGGACTTATGTTCAGGCCCGATGCAGTCTGCCCCGTCCCGCTAAGTCCCACATCCACCGCTGCCACGCCGGGCGATGAAGAGGAGATATTCAAAGTCCCTGCGCTTCCACCCGTCGTTGCCGGATTGAAAACCACCTGCATCACGCAACTCGCTCCGGCCGCCAGCGTCGCGCCGCACGACGTTCCCGAAATCGAGAACACAGCAGTCGGTGTCCCCAAGATCTGCGCATTCAGACCCGTCAGCATCGCCCCTCCGATGTTCGTCACCGTCACCGCTTCAGGTGCGCTTGTTACGCCGGGTTGCTGCGACGGAAACGTCAAGGTGGCCGGGGTCACTCCCAGAGCCGGCGGTTCAACCCCCGTACCCGAGAGAGGAACACTCTGCGTCCGCAGGATATCGCTGATGGTCAACGAGCCTGCCAGACCCCCAAGTTGGCTCGGAGCAAATTGAATGTTGATTCCGCAGCTCGCGTGCGCTACCAGCGTACCGTTGCATGTGCCAGTACTCGTGCCTGTGCCTGAGTTCGCAATTACGAACTGCCCGGTCACTGAGAAAAGAATAGATGTAAGCGGCCGATCCCCCGTATTCGTCACCGTGACGGTTTCCACCGGCGAAAGCTGGCCCTCGGCTGTATCCGGAAATGACACCGAGCTCGGGATCAGGCTGTCGGTCGCCCCCGCCAGTCCGCTTCCACTCAGCAAAATCGTTTGAGTACCAACGCTATCGTTGAACGTAAGCGTCCCTGCCGCCGCTCCTGATTGAGTTGGCGTGAACTCCACGGCCACCGGACATGAGTTTGTCGGGGCCAGTGCGCCCGTACCGCAGGCGTTCGTTGCACTTGTTGAAACCGAAAATGGACCCGTGACTGTGATCGCAGTGAACGTGACCGGTTGACTGCCCCCGTTCGAAGCTTCCACCGTTGTCGCAGCCGAACTGCTCCCGATATCCACCGGCCCAAAGTCCACGCTCCCCGGATTCAGGGTGATGGCGCCGGCTGGGATCCCGATTCCGCTCAAATTGATCGCGAACTGCCCCGCGTACACATTGGCGCTCACAACAATCTCACCGTACAGGCTGTCCGTAGCCTGTGGCGCAAATGTTACTTCTAAAGTACAGCTTGCCCCGGGAGCAATCGTGGAATTGGCACAGTTATCGGTCTCGCCAAAGTTTCCGTTCGGCACAACCCCGGTGATCGTCAGTCCCAGGTTTCCTGTGTTGGTCAGTGTCACCTCCCGTTTGCTGCTCACCGTCCCCACTGCCTGATCTGCGAAGGTCAATCCACCAGGAACCAACTGGACCGTCGTCAATCCTGTCTCTGCAGTCCACAGCGGCGTCTGCCACACTCCTCGTCCATACGTCGCTGCGGTTAGAACGCGGGCTTGAGCAGTCGACGAAAACGCAATCAGTCCAACAACGGGCGCTACAGGGAGCCCAGTCCCAAACTCCGACCAACATGGCATCTGCGGGTTGATGCAACCCCCAGTCCCTCCCTGCGTCGTAAACCAGACTCCTGTATCCAATGCCACGTACACCGTGTTGGCGTCTTGCGGATCCACCACCACGGCATTGGCCGGCGATTCCGGCAGGTTTGAATCGAGGAATGCCCAATGAGCCCCGCCATCTGCCGAACGGTAAACCGTCCTGATTGTCTCCGCGGCATTCGGCGCTCCCTCCACTGTCACGTAAACCGTATTCCCCGTCGCATCATGGCTGTCGATAAAGATGCTCGATATATCCTGCCCATAAGCGTTCATGCCGTGCCGCGGGTCGTTTTCGTTTTGGACTGGATTCAGTGTCAGATCCGTCCACACCGGCTCTGCGCCGTTCGGAAGAAGCGCTGCGCGCAGTACATGACCCGCCAGATTTCCACCCCCATCTGCCGTCCCATGCATGCCCACGTAGATCACTTCCTGCCCCTGAACCGGCATCGCAGCGATTGACCTTATGAGCCCATCTCCGTTGCAGGCACTCGCGGAATTCTGGTCATCCAGAATGGGGCTGATTGCGTTCGAGCTGTTCCATCCGCCTCCCACCGCCGGCCCGCGCCACACCCTGCATGTCCCGATCAGCAGTTGAGTCCCGTCCGCAGGGTCCACAAGAAACGGAGCCGGAACCTCCATGGAATACCCATCCCCGCCCACGTCCGCATCCGTCACCACTGGAGTCGCTCCAAAGTCCGCCGCAGTGCATCCTGCCTCCTGCGAACACCTATAAATCGACACGCCAGGCTCAGTATTCACATACCAATTGGTGTGTTCGCGCGGATCGATTGCCACCGCTCCGCCATCCCCGCCGAGAATCTGCGGCCACTCCGCGACTGGGCCAATCTCAGTCTTGATTCCCGCGGTGCCATTCACCCCCAGTCCCGCCATCAGCGAAGAGGTCTCTGATGGATCCTGCGCCAGGCTCACGACATCGGAAAGAGATCCAAGCGTGCCATTCAAATTCTGGAAATGCGATGCGTCGCTCGCGCTGCATACCGCCCCATTCTCTGCAATCCCGTCCATCGAACGCCACAATCCGCTGTCGTTGCCCACAAACATCTCCTGCGGATTCGTAGGGCTCCAAACCAGCGCATGTTGAAAGCTCGCCACCTGCGCGCTCATGCACGTGGCTGCATTGGTCGTGTTCCGCCAAACGCAGCCTGCGGCCAGGCTGCATCGCCAAAGATCTTCCGCCCCTGCCAGCAGAATGGTGTCCTGACCCTGTGCCGGTGCGGTCGGCGCCGCCGCCAGCGCAAGCGTGTAATCGCCGTTGTCAATCGTTGCCGCGCCGAGTGTTGTATTCGTCTCCAGAGCCTGCGTATTCCACTGCCGGGCAAATGTCGGTGTTGTGTTGGTACATGCCCCTGCGGCAATCGCGCACTGATCCTGCCACAGCCCCTGGTCCTGGTTGTTCGCGTCCACGGTCCATGCAAAGGTGTCCCCGGTGAACGGATCAACCGCCAGCGTTCCTCGAAAGATTGGGCAGGCGATTGAGCCGGTTTGCAGCGGATTGGTAGGGCAGGACAACGCTGTCAGCCCTACGCCCGGTTGTTGAGCGATCCGTGTCCATGTCTCTCCATCGTAGGACTGGTAATACCCGTGGAATCGAACCGCCGCAAAGAACATCTGCCGCACCGGATTCCACACAACCGACGTGGCTCCATTGCCGTCCGGCGCCGTGAGCCTGTCATTGGGCCCCTGAACGTCTGTGCCAGCACCATCCGTGATCGTTGCCAGATTCCAGCAAACACCGGCATCCGTCGAGTAGTAAAGCCCCTCGTAGCTCACTCCAGGCCATTGAGCGTTTACCAGGGTCCCTTCATTGGCCGAAGAAACCGCGGCAACAACCAGTTGCGGGTTGGTGCTGCTCCATGCAAAGCCCCCGAATCCCTCCCCCACAAAACTGTAGGCCTGCGTTCCTGCGCAATTGTTCCCCAGGTCAGATGTACGCTGGGTCACGCTCCAGGTCTGTCCCCCATCCGCCGACCGCAGAATTCCCCCGCCATAGTACGAGTCGGATACGTTGTTTGGGTCGCCCGTCCCCGCAAGAATCACTCCCGTGCCCTGCGGCTGCACCGTCAGGGCCCCGATGCTCAGGGATGCGTCCTGAGCGCTGCTCAAAGCCTCCAACCCATCTGTCAATGGAGTGAAGCTGATCGCCCCTGGAGCCGATGCAGCGGCATTGAACGCCTTCCACACACCCCCGCCCGTCGTCCCAACGTAGAGCGTGTTTCCGCCCAAGTCCGCAGGGTCCAGCGCCAATGCTGAAACCCTGCCCGTGACCAATCCATAGCTCGGTGTCTCCACCGCGGTAGGTCCAAATGCAATCCATGTGGACAGAGGGGTCGTTGCACCCGTCGCCATGAGGCGCGCCAGGGTCGCCTTCGCGTGGAGTCTGCCTGTGCCCAAAAGGACCGATTTTCCCGCAACCATTCCCCGCTGCGCCAGAAACCGTCGCGCCGCCCTTACCAGCGGAGGAACCGATTGAGCCTTCACCGCCGATTGCGTGCCAGAAGTCGGTGTAGTATTCGGGTGCACTTCCGTTTCAGCCAGACCAGTGGCCTGAAGAACTGAAAAACCAAGACCACCAGCGAATAGGACACAGAGAATTGCTGCCCCAACCGTGCCGGGGAAGGGAGCACGCCCGTCCAGATTTTCTCTCGAGGTTGCTCCAGTCAAAGCAGAACGAGCAAACGGTTTCCCATTAAGCTGCATAACCGCACACATCCGAGCTCCGATTCCTGCATCTCCTCTCCTATCTTCCGAGGGAGCATTCACAGGAACCCAATCGAATTGAACGTGCAGAACACGCAGCTTCCGGGTTTGGAATTGCCAGAATTATAGTACGAAAACGGCACACACCCCGCGGAGCCACCTCACATCGCCTCAAGCCCCGCGATTTTGACTGATATACGCTTCCGCGTCGAACTTCTTCCGCGTCGATCCTTCCATCATTGTCCGTACCAGCCCAAAGATCGGCCGATTGAACCACGGCCGGTCGTGCCGCCCAACAATCGCCCACGCAATCCCCGCATATCCGTTCGGGTCGCGTCCATCCAACTCGTACCGGTCGTTCAGAATCACCGCCCAGTCAAACGCAGTCGCCGGGTTGGGGGCCCATTCAAGAATCCTCTTCGCCCAGTACATCCGCATGTAGTTGTGCATCCAGCCCGTGTTCACCATCTGCATCTGGCCGGCATTCCACAACTCGTCCTGAGTCTCTCCTCGCTCCAGTTGTTCCAGCGAATAGCGGTGCGGACGCGGATCCTGCGCGTGCTCCACCAGCGAGTGCCGCGCCCACGGCGCAGCACACTCCCAGTTGTCGTAATTCGGCTCATGCCGCACAAACAGCACCGCCAACTCCCTCCATCCAATCAGTTCGTCCAGGTACTTCTCCGCGGCAGCCTCATCCGCCTTCCCTTCCGCCGCCGCTTTCCTCACCGCCAGCGCAATCGTGATCGGCCCGATGTTTCCAAAATGCAGATACGGCGAAAGCCGGCTCGTGCCCAGCACCTCCGGATGATTCCGCTTTTCTCCGTAATCCTTCAACTCGACGTTCACGAACTCGCCCAGCCGATTCAGAGCCGCGTGCGTTCCTCCGGTAAAGCTGTCCACCGGCCCAACACTCTGGTCCAGAGCCGTAAATCCCTCTGTAACCTCCCGCCTCAGATCCCATCCTTCGAGGCCCTTCGGCGCATGCCAGCGCTTCAACGGCGCCGGGATTAGGTGTTCCACCAGAAAGTTCGGCAACTCCCGCTTCAAATGGGGCCGAAAATGATGCAGCAACACAAAACTTCGCCCGAATACCCGCGATGGCACCACCACATCCGCATCCACCGTCCAGAATGGCACTCTGAGCCGCCCTGCAAGCACCTTGCGCCACCGCTCAGGCTCCCGGCACGGATTCTCATCCCCCACCACCAGCGCCGCCTGCACCTCCTCCAGGAACCCCTCTAGCGTGGCTCCCTTGCCCTGCCCCGCGGCCCGCCGCACCACGAACCCCACCCCGCGCTCTGCCGCATCCTGCTCTACATCCCGCAACCCCTGCTGCAAAAAGTGGTAGTGCCTTAAATTCGCGTTGGGATAGTTCGGAATCACCTGGAAATAAACCACCACCGGCAGCCCCAGCAGGTTTCCAGATTCAATGGCTACATCCAGCGCAGGATTGTCTTCGATCCGCACTGCCCGCTGCATCCAGTACACGACGCAGCGCCCACCCTCCCGCGGCATGCCGCCCCGCCGCACCAATACACGCGGCTGATCAGCCAGCCGAGCCAGTGCCTCAGGAACTTCGCCGACACATGCAATCGGAGTCGCCATCGGTTCATCCTAACCCGTGCGCGCCCACCCCTTTTCATCCCGTCAAACCCGCCGCCCTTACCTTCTAACCACCGCCCGCGCTCAACAGTTCCTCCCTCCGGCAAATCTTCCGCACTTGCTTATCATCGGGTAGGAGGCGGGATCACTCCCGCCGTCCTCCCACACCACAGGACGTGCCGTTCGGCATCCGGCGGTTCATGAAGCAGATGTAAGACGTTGCCGAGCTTCCAGCAACGAAACCAGCCCCAAA
>Ga0302278_10000052_pt1 | contig 132261 bp, 107 predicted proteins | sample III_Bog_N3_2_FD_194543 | JGI IMG/M metagenome (GOLD analysis project Ga0302278, IMG submission 194543) | Peat permafrost microbial communities from Stordalen Mire near Abisko, Sweden - III_Bog_N3_2 | ecosystem: Environmental > Terrestrial > Soil > Wetlands > Peat | place: Sweden: Abisko...
TACTATTACTGCACGGGGAACAGCACGAAGATCACTTTTCTGCATCCTCGCAATATCTAGCATCAAGATCGTAAACAGGTTCTGAGAGTCGTGTGGGAAGCACACCCAGTTTAGCCAGTGCGCGCGCTCCAATCGCGGAGGCGAGAGTGAACGTTGCTGGCAGCGCTACAGGGATCGCAGCCAGTACGCAGGTGAGCAAGAGCGATATCTCCTCTTTCCATGGCATGGCGTGCACATAGGCGTAGACGCCAATCAGAGCAATGACGCCGCCGTTGAAGATGGCAAGGTTGCGCACGATTCGTAACACAGCCTTCTGCTGCGAACTGACAACGTGTGCGGTGCGAACAAGCTCTGCCGTGCGCCCAAACTTCGTGCGAACGCCGGTCGCTGTAACGACTGCCGTTGCTTCGCCCCGGCGCACCAGAGATCCGGCATAGGTGTTTGCTCCAGCGCCAGCTTCTATGGGAAGAGATTCGCCGGTCAGCATCGATTGGTCGAGCAGAACATCGCCATCGAGCAGATGTACGTCGGCGGCAACCACGCCACCGAGAGACAACTTCACCACATCGCCACACGCTAGTTCCGCAGCAAGGATAGTCTTCCAAGCTCCATCGCGCCGCACAGAGGCATTTAGTGCAAGCCGCGACTTCATTGCAGCGAGTGTGGCTTGAGCACGACCCTCCTGAAAATAGGACAGCGCTGCATTGAAGAAGAGCAGAAACGCAATAGCGGATGCTTCATAGTATTTATGTAGTACTACCTGCAATACAATGGAGATTTCGAGTAACCATGGAACTGGTTCCCAGAACTTGGCCAACGCATTGCGTAAAGGATGCGCGGATTCATCCGGCATCGTGTTATGGCCGTCTTTATTGAGTCGAACGAGCGCCTCGTCGCTGCTTAGTCCATTCGACACAGCAGACTTATCCTTCGTAATCGGCTGTGTCGGTCGTGCGACTATAGCAGAAGGATCAGAGGTCATGGCTCTCCGAGGACGATATTGAAGACGCAGCGAATGGGATTTACTTGCGCTACTTGCCGACAGTGAGAGACGGCGTATAGACACGCGGCACAAGCGATAGGTCAACGCTGACAATATAAACCGCTAACGCCGCAAAGATGAAAGAGACGCCACACCAAAAGCGCCAATCCCGATGGGCGCGTTTCCAGTAAGGGATGGAATCCCCTTGATTCTTAGGAAGATGCGGCCCTTCATCCGGATGGTGATGCTGCTTGATTTCATTCATGCGCGAACTCTCCCTTAATTCATAATTCATAATTATCAATGGAATCTTAATCGGATCAGCTCAGGTAGGACGCGCCATAAAGACCACGCTCTGCAAAGAAAGATCGTTCATTCCAGTCTGGAGCTTCGTCTTCCGTGAATCCATTCTCTACAGGAGCACTCTGAAGCGCCTGCTCAGTGGATGGAGTGCGCTGATCGACCAGATTGCACCTGCCAATGTCAAAATTCGCATGCTTTTCATTCATGACTTTCTCTCTTGGGATAAAGCATATGGATTGTATTAGATGCTGGTTGAGTCATAGTGACCATGTTGTTTCGTATACGAATACTGAACAGTATAGGAGACTTATGCCACGCTGGTTATATCGGCCATAATAAATATCCACAAGATCATGTAGGAGTGCAGATAATCCTGCCTGGACGGTATTAGCCAATATCTGCGTCGATGGCGTAACAGTTTTGCATCTGGCCCTTAAGGGCCAGATGCAAAACATCTTGAGACCAACGACTTTTCTGCGTATATAGAGTGAACGAGAGTGCGAAATAATCTGGATACTACCCGAAATCGCCTACTCTATCAGTTGGAGTGCTTACTACTTTGCATGAACGTGCTTTGCGTTGGGATGCGTGTGCTTCTTGGACCCCGCAGCCTTCTCGTCAAGAAGGGTGATTGAATCTTCAGCATTGAATGGATACAGCTTCACCGATTGTTGTCCTGTTGTGGTCAACGTAATATCAACTCGGCGATTCTGAGCTAGAACGATCGTCGAGAGATCATTCAGAATTCTTTGCCGCTCGCTGTCGGTCAGACTTGGATTGTTCTGAATGAGAACCTTGACCTCGTCTTGGCTGAGTTCCTGTTCCTTACCAACCGCTTGCGTATCGATGTGGTCATCTGCAATGCCCTGTTCAACCAGGAATTGCTTCGCTGCACTTACGCGACGTTCCGTGAGTGCCTGGTTGTACTCTTCCGTTCCACGCACATCGGCATGGCCGGTAAGAACAAGATGCGCGCCCGGTTTGATTGCCAGATAGCCCTTGAAATCCTCTGCAAGCGTCTTCAAAGTCTGTTGCTGACTAACGACCAGACCGCCCTCAGGATGCTTTATCCTTGGCTGTGCAGTTGGGAAAAACACGCTGTGCAATGCCAGCCGAGCTTCAAGCCTTACCTGCTCAGGCGATGGTTGCTCAGCCACAACCGCAGCAGCGATTGTCACGTTGGCGACAGCCGTCGCAGTGTTGCCCTTATCGTCGACCACGTTGCAGGTTATTGCCACCGGGCCGGATGCCGCGCCCACCGAGGAATACGTTGCTGTCGCACCGTTGCCGCTGATGGTGCCAGACTGCGCCGAGTAGCTATAGGTCAGCGGCCTGTTCTGCGGGCTTAACCCACTAGCCGTTACCGTGCTGCTGTCATTCGGAGCGATGGCGCTGGGGCTAGCCGAGCAACTAATGGTCGGCGGCTCAAATGCCTTTACGGAATAGCTGGCCACGCAATTCGCAACTTCACCCGGCTTGAGGCCGATCTTATCGCCCTTGCCTTCGCTGACCTTGCCGTTTACCGTGTGGGCACCGGGCGCAAGCACTACTGTTGACACGGTCGCCGTCACGCCGTTACCCGTCACGCCGTCACCCGACCAGGCATAAACCACCTGTAACTTCGGGTCCAGATTGCTCGCGCTTGCCGTTACCGTAACCGGGTCGCCAGCAAAGATCGAGTCCGGGCTAGCGGAGCAAGCCAAGGCCACCGGCACCGGTGGGGTAAAGGAACCGATGCGAATCACCGCGCCGGCACTCAAGCGAAGCATGTTGAAATCAGCAATATCATCCTGCCGATTGAACTGGTAGTCTGCCTGAAAAAGGCGAAGCGCCAAATGATGGTCAAACAATGGCGTGTTGTAGTCCAGACCGCCACCCCCAGTTGCCACCACGCCCCACTGATTCTTGTAGTAATAACTACCAGCACTCTCACCACCAACCAAGGCATGAACGAATGGCGTGAAATGTGCGCTCGGGTAGCGCAGGATCAAGCCGCCCGATCCACCCTCGAAATCGGTGCTCGTCGGGCGGTTTTCGTTGTTGTCGTTGTGATAGTCGCCCTCGAGCTGCACACCTGCATACCTATTGAAGTAGCTCGAAACGCTGCCGATGGCGCCGTATCGGATGCCAGTAGCGTCAAAGTTGCTAAACCCATTGCTTGCGACCTTTGGCGATAGATAGCTGAAGCCGACAAAGATGTCCACTTTGGATGCGGCATTGTTGGACGCGGCACTGCTCGCGTGTGCCTTGGCAGGCGGCTGGACTGTATCCTGAGCGGCCAACACGATGGGAGAAATCCCAATAAGCGCCAAGGTTAGGATGCGTTTCACTGCTTTCGTATAACTGGGATGCATGCTCTTATCCTCCATATGTAATTAATGTAATTAAGCTCGATGACAACTTAAGACCGCTTGAGGCGTCTACCTAACTCGTACTGCCTCTACTCTTAATCGATAGAAAAATCGTAAGACGCGTTCGCAGCGCTAGATAACATACTCATCCTGCGTTTCATGAATAGAAAGACAAATTCAACTCCATGCCGCTAGGATCCACAAAACGTTTTTGCTTGTGTCCGGAACTGGCTTTCTGAAGATTTACAAGTTCTGAATCGCTACTATTCTGCACGACCAAAAAATGAGCAATCTTGTCCTGCCATAACCAGCATGTGTTTAATCTATGGCTCGTTTCAAACAAAATCTGAGCAAGATTGAACACCGACATGGCCAAGTCGTTTTCAGAATTATTTGGGGCAGGAGCGGCGCTAATGCCGTCTAACCGGAAAGCACAAAGCTATATATACGAGGCCCGTCACCGCTCAATGTGTTAAAAAAGGGTGCTATCGCATCTTATTGAACGATTAGCCCCACATACCGTTCCATAATGCCGATAGATGGTCAATTTTGAGCAGTAATCGACTCTTCGTACTGCGTAAAATTAGAGGCAATACGGAGTATGAACCGGAGCCCCGGGTACGCTAGATATGTGATCCGAAGGATGGATATGCTTCATCTCTTACAGACATTGGTCGAACATCGCGTAATTGCAACCGATGGAGAAGTCGGGAGCGTGCGAGACTTTCTCTTTGATGACCAGACCTGGACGATCCACTATTTGATCGTCGACGTGAAACGCTGGCTCTCTCGACAAGAGGTGGTTCTCCCGGTTACGACGATCAAACAGCTCAATTGGGAGAACAAGTCCCTTCACGTCCAATTGACGAAGGAGCAGGTGCAGCTGAGTCCCGACGTCGACACGAAAGAGCCGGTGTCACGTCAGCAAGAAAACGCCATGAGGGATTATTTTGGCAAGCTAGCCTACTGGCTAGACAGAGGGACTCCCATGACGTCATCCATGGCAACCGGAATGGAATACCCGGTGCATACTAGGGGAGATTTGCATCTCCGTAGTGTCTCGAAGCTGGAAGGTTACGAAGTATGGGGTACGGACGGTGAAGTCGGGCGTCTGGAAGACTTCATTCTGGATGAGGCGTCCTGGCATCTCGGATATCTGGAGGTAAAGGCGGGAGAATCGCTTCTCTGTCGCTCGCTGCTGGTTCCCACGCGATGGGTAAAGTCCGTCTCCTGGGCTAATCGCCGTGTGAATCTCATCACACACGAGAAGGCGTTTAATCCGAGTCCTAGAGGTCAGCCCTGGGCCTGTACTTCGGTCTTAGAAGTCAGGTGACTTGTAACCCTGTAGTACTGAGGAAGAGTCGTTCAGTGAAGCCAACAAGGAGATCTCATAAAAATTGCAACTGTCATTGGTGTCATTTTGATTGGCATGGAGGGCTTTCGCTTGCATCCTTCGCATCTCCTATACGATTCATGGTGCAAGAGACCCTCAATCCGCAAAAGATGAATCCAGCACCCCAAATTATCGGGGAGGATAGCACTCTTTGACGGGATCGCTCTTTTGCTTGCCGTACGCCAGAGGAAGTAACAAGAGAACAGAGCGCAATGAGCAGATCGACTATGTATCCATCCATAGTCAAGTCCCGGCAAGACTGGCTTGATGGGCGCACGGCGGAATGAGTTCCTGTACTTCTAGATGAATATAGCCGCCCGGTTCAATATCTGCATCCAACCTCACTGTAGGGTTGGCAGGTCCATCATCGGACAGCCAAGTCAGGCACGGCGTGATGATAACGGAAACATATTGAGGTGATGTCGATGTACTACTACTGGGGAATGCACGCGTATTGGTGGGTCTTCTGGTTTATCCTCTGGATTTTGTTCTTTTCCTTCATGATGCCGGTGCGGAGAATTACCTACCGGCAGATGCAATCCCCGCTGCAGCTCCTGCAAAGGCGATATGCCGCCGGGGAGATCACAAGTGAGGAATACGAAGAACGGCGGACCAAACTCCTGCGCGATGTCAATCAGAAGTAGGCATGTCCCGTGGATGAGTTGCGGTTCCCGGAGAATCAGCTTTAGGACTAATGCCTGAAGTGCTGAGGAGTTTACCTGGAGTACCACTACTTGATGGGGGTTATTGCTCCGGTCGCTCATTTCTTGTCAGATTGTGACAAGGCCAGTTTGTGAAAAGAGGAGGGAGAAGGATGATGTTCAAGCTACCTCGATTCGACACTTCATTCGCGCTCAAATGCGCACTTCTCTTCTTGGCCTCCGCTGTCTTCAATTGGGCGCTTCAGGCAAAGCTTTCCCTTTATTTGGTTCCCCAATCCGCTCCCGTAACCACAGTCGCCAAGCTCTCTACTGAAAAGAGTTCTGTTCAGACCGTAGCCTCGCTCGAAACGCACGAATCACTGTACGGAGCGCCAAAGCTATTGAAACTGGTCACTCAATCAGCCTCTATCAAGGCGTTCTGGTCCCCATCTTTTAGGTTTCACCAGGTCGAGGTGAACCGCTGCAGCCCATGCAGACGCGACTTGCGCGGCCTTGATCTCATGCGTCGCCCACCCCCCGCACTCGCCTAGTCTCTGACTTGCGACCAAATGTGTCGTGACCCGCATGGATGTCTCTTCCGGCGTTTAATTGCGAACTTTGAGTCGCGTCCCAAGCCCACGTAAATGCACTATGGTCGACTTCTCCTTGTCTTTTGGCGAAGAGGCCATCAAGGTTGGTGTCCGATGCTGAATACTAATTTTCCCGCAAGCTGTGTATCGAACAGATTGATTGACTCTATGGCGATGTCGGCTCTACTGGTCGATTCTGATCCCGAACTCCGAGATTCGAGATACCTCTTGTCATCGTCTCTCCACATTCCTGTGCATACCGTCACCAGCTACGCGGAGGTCTTTCTACTCACTGAGCCCAGTTGCTACAACCTGGTGGTGCTGAGCACACGTCCGAATGACAAACAAGCATCCTATGTTGCAGTGTTCGTTCGTAACCGTTGGCCAACGGCAAAGATACTGCTGCTGGGAGAGAATTGCGGATGCCTCGACGACCCCATGTATGACGACATCGTCAATCCCCGTTACAATTCGGCGGGACTAGTCCAAGCGGCACAACGCCTTTTGGAGTGGGTGCGGACTGGTCGCATTCTTCCCTGGTCCAAGACACCCGTTCTCCTCCCGACAACAATCATGTCAGCCAGGAATGACGAGCAAGAAGCTGAATGTGGAGAGTCAATTGCGACATCGAGAGCGGGTAATCTGGCTTGAATCATCAGCACTTGTCATGGCGCTCGCTCTGGTGTTGTTCGCCGGGTCCGGCGACTGCCAGGAAGTCCAGGCGCCATCGGTGCAACGGGAAGCGACTCACATCGACTATTCGAAGAGCCACGGCTTTCCCAATATCTTTTCGCCTTATACATTTCCCTCCGTTCCCGAACCACGTTTGGACGATTCGCGACGGCTTCAAGACCTGATTGTCGACGGCAAGTTGACTCTGACTCTGGAAGACGCCATCGCGCTAGCGCTTGAGAACAATGGAGGGATCGCGGTGGCCCGCTACGACCTGCCCATTGCCCAGACCGACCTGCTGCGCGCAAAAGGGGGAGGGGCAACACGCGGGGTCGCGGGCACCTATCAGTCCACTACGCTCTTTTCCGGCAGTCTGGGAGGAGGCGTGGTCAGCGGCGGGCCACGAGCGGAAGCGGTGCGGGCGGCATTCTGGGAGGAGGCATCAATAGCGTCGGCTCGGCGCGCTGCTGCGATCCAAATGTGAGCGTGAGCTATGGCTGGAGCAATGCAATCACGCACCTCAACTATAAGGTGGTCAGCGGTGTATCCATCAACACCACCCATCAGGCTTCGGTTGCGGCGGCGTACAGCCAGGGCTTTCTGACGGGTACAAGCCTCTTCGTATCCGAGGACAACTCGCGTCTCTCCTCCAACAGCACAACCGCCATTTACGATCCGGAACAGGTATCGAACCTTTCGGCGGGCGTGAGCCAGCACCTGTTGCGCGGCTTTGGTACGCGCGCCAACAGCAGATTCATCCGTATCGGACGGAACGACTTGAAATACTCCATGAGCATCTTCCGGCAACGCACAATTGTCGCGGTGGCGGAAGTGATGACCGCATACTACGACCCGCTGTCCGATCGGGAGAGCATCCTCGTGGCACAAGAAGGGCAGGAGAATGCGCAAAGACTCACGGACCATAAGCAGGCTGAAGTTGGGTCTACAGCCGAGTATGACGAACTGCGCAGCGAGGAAGAAGTCGCTGTACGGGAGCAGGATTTACAGAAAGCGCAGGACACCTTCGCTCAGGACGCCAAAGCCCTCAAGGTCAAACTATGCAGAGATTTCAACGAAGATCTTGCGACCGCAGAGGTGGTTCCATCCGACCAGTTGCCCGACCCGCAACCCGGGGATGTGCCGCTCCTGGCCGAAGCCTTGCGAGAGGCTGCGATCCACCGGCCGGAGATCGAGCAAGCCGAGATGGACTTGAGCAATCAGAAGGTCGTCATCGAGGCGATTCATAATTCCTTGCTGCCCTCGCTCGACGTTTACGCCTCGTACTCCCTCTCGGGGCTGAACGGGGCGCTTGGGGCTACGTTCACGAACATCTTTGACGGCGACTGCCCCAACTTCTCATACGGGTTGACGCTCAACCTCCCCATTCGCAACCGCACCGCTCAGGCCGATGCGGAGCGCGCCCTCCTGGAGCAGCACCAGTTGCAGACAGAATTACAGGACGCGAAGAACCAAGCCGTTTGGAATGTCAGCGACGCACTGAGTGCAGTGGAGCAGGCACGGGGTCAACTCGCCTCCGCTCAGAAGTTGGTGAAGCTGGCGCGCCAGGTACTCGATATACGGCATCAAAAGTCCGCAATACCTTCGGCCGACGTGGAAGACGCGATCACGTCACAACGAAACTTGACTGTAGCGGAAGCCCGTGTTGTTGAGGCCCGCGCCACCTATGCGAAGTCATTGATCCGGTATGAAGTGGCGACGGGGATCCTTCTGGATCGAAACAACATTACATTGTCCGAGGCTATAGAGGGTGGAGTTGATAAAGAATCTGACGCTTCTGGCACACCTGACCAGCAAATTAGAAGAGGTACGGCACAACCATAGCTTCTTCGATAGCGTCTCACATAACCTCTGCGCTGGTTTTTATCGGAATGAAGCACTAGGGCTTCAAGGTCGTGCAACTACAACGGTCTCACTGTATGGATTTGCTCAGACTGCATGCCTAAGAGCGCATCAAATAAGTTTGGATGCATGTGTATTTTGCGATCACCTAACGATGGAAGACTTACTCCGTACAACAGCTTGAGCCGACTTGCAGAGGCAACGGCTAGATACGCCTACAACGAACGGACAAAGGAGATCCAAGTGTCAACATTTAATTCAGTAGTCGCGATCTATGACACCCATGTACAGGCTGAGGAGGCTGTGAAGGAGCTTCAAGTGGCTGGCGTCGACATGAAAACCCTCTCTATCGCAGCCAAAGACACTCATACCGATGAGCACGTCGTCGGCTACTACAACGCTGGCGATCGGATGAAGTACTGGGGCAAGATAGGCGCGTTCTGGGGAGGATTCTGGGGACTGCTCTTTGGATCCGCGATGTTTGCAATACCGGGATTAGGTCCGCTGCTTGTGGCTGGACCATGGGTAGCATGGATCGTGGCAGGTCTTGAGGGCGCGGCTGTTGTTGGCGGCGTGAGTGCCGCTGGAGCAGGTCTGGTCAGCATCGGTATTCCCAAAGACAGCGTCCTCAAGTATGACGTGGCCTTGAAGGCCGACAAGTTCCTGTTGATCGTTCATGGAACGCCAGATGCAGTAGACAAGGCGAAGGACATCATTGCAGGGACCCGGCACAGCTCCTATACCGTCCATGAGTCTCCTGTGTTGGTTTAGCAGGCTGCGTTCTGCGCCATATCCGCCGTGCACTCATCTCACCGAGCGCTCGCGGTGCACCATTTAGCCGCTCGAATTCATACGAGGTTCTCCCAGTGAAAAAGAATAGTTCCTTTCCCGCTTTGATCTTCATCGTCATTCTAGCGGTTGGTGCTGCAGTCGCCTATGTCCTGCATGGTGCTTTGTTGGATTTGCTTGCCGGCTGTGTTCTGGCTTGCGCCCTTCTTGTTGCATGGTTCATCTCGGCGGGCATTCAGGTTGCAGATCAATGGAGCAGAGCGGTTGTACTACGACTGGGAAAGTTTCGTTCCCTCCAGGGCCCCGGCCTCTTCCTTATCATCCCGCTCATCGACACAATTCCATATTGGATCGACACTCGCGTTCTCACCAGCTCGTTCAAGGCGGAGAAAACTCTGACCAAAGACACAGTCCCCGTGGATGTGGATGCGGTACTTTTTTGGAAGATTATCGATCCGCAGAAGGCCGCGCTTGCCGTTGCCGACTATCAAGCAGCAATCGGCTGGGCGTCTCAGACGGCCCTGCGAGACGTAATCGGCAAGACGATGCTCTCCGACATGCTGGAAGGCAGGGACAAGATCAGCGATGTGCTTCAGAAGATTATCGACGTTCGCACAGAACCGTGGGGCATCAACGTCATCTCGGTCGAGGTGAAGGACGTTCTGATTCCGTCATCGCTCGAGGATGCAATGTCCATGCAGGCACAGGCCGAGAGGGAGAGACAGGCCCGCGTCATCCTTGGTGATTCAGAGCGTCAGGTCGCAGAGAAGTTCGGCGAGGCAGCGAAGACCTATGCCAATAACCCTGTGGCTCTTCACCTGAGAGCCATGAACATGCTCTACGAAGGCCTAAAGCAAAACTCAACCATCGTCATCGTTCCAAGTTCCGCTGTCGAAACGATGCAACTCGGTGGCCTTGCCGGATTGACAGCGCTGACCATGGGCCTTGGCAAAGAAGGCATCCCGCAGCAGACCATCAACGAAGCCGACAGTATACCAACTGGCTCTCGCATTCCCTCGCTGGCAACGGAGGGCAGCCTGTCTCCCGCTTCGCCAGTGCAGGGATCAGCGTAGAGCTAGTTTCGATCGTGGGGGAAGACATGCAGAGACTCGCAGCGATCAATCACCACCAGAAAGTCAACCGGGCGACAATTAGACCTCCCGAGGGGAAAGAAAGGTTGACACTAGACAGGCGAGTTTCTTGCGTCATATGTGCAAAGGATAGACGCAAGGACGTGGTTGTTATGATTTGGTAACTATGGAAACAAGTCCACGATGTCAACTTCAGCCGAAGCACGGATCTTTTCACGGCGATGGCTGGTCGCCATTGCCGTCATGTCCAGCGCGGTCATGGAGGTGTTGGACACATCGGTGGTCAATGTAAGTCTGCCGCATATTGCGGGGAGCCTGTCCTCGACCGTCGACGAAGCCACTTGGGTCCTTACCTCCTACATCGTTGCCAATGCGATCATCCTGCCGATCAGCGGCTGGCTTTCGAACTATTTTGGACGCAAACGATTGTTGATGACGGTCGTGACCGGGTTTACGCTGTCCAGCGTTCTCTGTGGTCTGGCGCCCAGCCTTCCTCTTCTTATTTTTTTCGAGTGTTGCAGGGTATCACCGGCGGAGGATTGCAGCCTCTTTCCCAATCCGTATTGCTGGAAGAATTTCCAGGACCGGAACGCGGCAACGCGATGGCATTTTGGAGCTTGGGCATTATCGCGGCCCCGGTGCTGGGACCTACGTTGGGCGGCTGGATCACGGATAACTACTCCTGGCGCTGGGTCTTCTTTATCAACCTGCCAATCGGGATTATCAGCCTGATGATGATCTATCACTTTGTTTATGACCCTTCGTATATCAAGCGCGGAACCATGCGGTTCGATGCCTGGGGCATGGGAATGCTGGCAATCGGCATGGGCGCCCTGCAAATTATGCTAGATAAGGGGCAGGAAGACGACTGGTTTGGCTCGCGCTTCATCACGACCCTGGCTATTACCGCTTCCGTCATGCTGACGGCATTCGTTATTCGCGAATTGCGGACAGCGCAGCCGCTGGTGAAGTTATCTCTGCTCCGGCACCGATCCTTTGCGGTCGGTATCGTGATCACAACAGTGCTAGGGTTTGTGCTCTATGGCAGCCTCGTGTCTCTGCCGCTGTTCATGCAGGAATTGCTTGGCTGGACTGCCGAAACAGCCGGCTTCTGGACGAGTCCGCGGGGGATTGCCACGGCAGTTTGCATGCCGGTGGTCGGCTATATGCTGGGTAAGCGTTGGGATCCCCGGTGGATGGTGGTTTTCGGATGCCTCATAGGCAGCATGGCGTTTTTTGGCTATTCGAGAATGGATCTGAACTCCGGAACTTGGGACATTCTGGGGCACCAGATCAATCAAGGAATAGGTCAAACGTTCATATTCCTACCATTGACCATACTTATCATGAACCCTATTTCAAAGGAAGAAACACCCTACGCGACCAGCCTGTACAGCGTAATGCGCAATATTGGTTCCAGCATGGGAATATCCTTCGTGACAACCTTGGTGGCTCGCCGGTCACAGTTCCATCAGTACCGCCTTGCCGGCAACATTTCGTTCTCCAACCAGCAGTTACTACAGGCGCAGAAGCAGGCTGGGGCAATGTTCGCGCAGCACGGCACTGACTCGGTGACCTCTACACATCAGGCTCTTGGATTTCTGTATGGCTCGTTACAGCAGCAAGCCACATTGCTCAGCTACATCGACGTGTTTTATATAATGGGATGGCTATTCTTGCTGACCGCTCCTTTGGTGCTGCTGATGCGAAAACCGAAGCGAGATCCCGATCCCTCAATGGCAGCACATTATAGATCCGGCAAATAAATACTGATGCTTTTTGTTGCTTATTGCGTCTAATAGAGTATGGAACGAGAGGATGCTCGCAAGTTATCTCCAGAGGCGCAGCTGGAACGGCGTCGTCAGGCGGTTCGTGCTTACAAACGAGGCGTAAACCGTCGTCAGATTGCTCGTGATCTTGGCTTGAGTTACTCGTCGGTTCGCATGATTGTCGATCGCTACAAGAAAGACGGTCTGCGTGGCATCGAGAGTGGCCAGCGCGGTCGTCCGACCGGCAGTTGCCGCACCCTCAACAAAGAGCAGGAAGAGCGTGTGCAACGGCTGATTCAAGAGAAACGACCAGAGCAATTGAAGATGGAGTTTGCCCTGTGGACGCGCGCTGCAGTGATGATATTAATTGAGCGCGAGTGTAATATACGCATCCCGGTGCGCAGCGTTGGAGAATACTTAAAGCGTTGGGGATTTACTCCGCAGAAACCCATTCGCCGCGCTTATGAACAGAATCCTGCGGCAATTAATAAATGGCTCAGCGAGACCTATCCAACCATCGCAAAACGCGCGAAAACAGAGGGCGCAGAGATACACTGGGGCGATGAAACAGCGGTGGTTAATACTGACGTACGCGGCCGCAGTTACGCGCCGAAGGGAGATACTCCGGTGGCCTATGTGGTGGGTGGAACGCGGCAGAAGCTATCCATGATTTCGACGGTAACCAATCAGGGTAAAACCAGTTGGATGATCATCGACGGAAACTTCAACCACGAGCGACTGATTGAATTCCTGAAGGCGCTTATAAAACAGGCTGGACGCAAGGTATTTCTCGTGCTGGATAACCTTGGCGTGCATCATTGCAAGCCGGTCAAGAAGTGGCTGGAGGAGCACATCGAGCAGATCGAAGTCTTCTATCTGCCCAGCTACCCCCCCGAACTGAACCCGGATGAGCGCCTCAATGGCGACTTGAAACATGCCATCGCAACACGAGTACCATGCCGAAGCAAAGACAAACTGTATCAGGCCGCAACCAATCACATGACCGCAATCGAGAAGAATCCTGACAGAATCAAATCCTTCTTCAAAGACCCCAAAATTGCTTATGCCGCTTAATAGTATTTAATTGCCGGATCAATAGAGGTTCAGAGCCTGAGTTTCAGCCGTCTGCTGACGTTTTCAGTAGCAGACGGCTGAATACTTCGTTCGAAGCCATGCGTCCGCGGACGGTCAAACGCAGCAGATCGCCCGCGCGGAGCAGCAATCCTGCCTCTTCGATCTCCGGCAGCGCGGCCAGCGTGGGAAGCAGCAACGCTTCGCCAAACTCTGCCTGTAGTCGCCGCAGATCAATGCCTCGGTTCAGGCGCAGGCCGAGGAAGATCGACTCCTCGAAGGCCTGTTGCTGGCTGATGCGCTCGACCTGCGGATCTACATCCGGCGCACTGCGAAGGCTGGACGATCCGGGCAGGACGATGAGAGGCGAAGCGTTGGGCTGAACCGGCTCGGCGAGATACGTCTCCAGATCATCTGGATTCGCCCAGCGCACTGCGTTGCACTCCGCCGCCTTATGCCCGTGCGCCGCCCCTTGTGCGCTCTGCACCGCCCCACGCAGCATCGAGTGCGCGTCGAGTCCGAAGCCCAGATACGGCTCTCGTTGCCAGTACTTGAGGTTGTGGCGCGACTCACGGTCTACACGCGCGAAGTTGGAGATCTCGTACTGCTCAATGCCCGCCGCGTGGAGCCACTGGCAGGCCAGAGCATAGCGTTCGGCGGTCTCGTCCTCGCTGGAGACGGTAGCCGCGCTGTAGCGTGAGCCGTCGGCGAGCAACTCTCGGCCCAGACGCGAGTCCTCGTCGATCTCCAACATATAGAGGCTCAGGTGGGGAACTTCGCTGGCCAGAGCTACCTCAACCGACTCGCGCCAGCTTGCGGCGGTCTGGTGCGGTAGACCGGCGATCAGGTCTACGTTCAGATTCTCGACCCCCGCCGCGCGCAGGCGCACGATCTCCGCGAGGCAAATCTCTCGCGTGTGCAGACGTCCGGTTGCGCGCGCCTCAGCATCAATGAAGGACTGCACCCCGAAGCTGACTCGGTTCATGCCCTGACGCAACAACTCGTCAAGCGTGGAATCGCCGAGTTGGCCGGGCGCGCACTCGATGGTGATCTCCGCATCGCGCACGACTTCAAACTGATTGCGCAGCGAGTTGAAGATTCGCTGCGTCTGATCGGCGGAGAGCAGGCTAGGCGTTCCTCCGCCAAAGTAGATTGAATCAACGCGTTGCGGCAATATTCCCGTGAAGGCCGAGGCCCGCGTCTGCGCCGAGGCAATCTCTGCGCAGAGACGCTGGACGTAGCTCTCCATGCGCTCGGCGCTGAAGACTCCCGAGGCGAAGTTGCAGTAGGTACACTTCGCCTTGCAGAACGGGATCGAGATGTAGATGCCGAGCGAATCGTTCACAGAACTAATTCTTTCACGCGCACGGCTCTGCTCACGAGCGCCGCGAGCCACTAGCATTTTTCGATAAGGATGTAGACCATCGTGGAGCGAGCAAAATGCGGGGATTCTTCGCTTCGCTCAGAATGACAATACATTTGGATAACAATACATTCTTGGTCTATAGCAATCTAGAATCAAAAGAGACGCATGGCAAACGAGAAAAAATCCGACGAAGCAGACGAACTGAAGCGCAAGAGCGAGGCGAAGAAGCCCAAGGCTACGCTCTCCGATGACGTGGCGGGCAAGGCCTACGATAGTCGCCTGATGCGGCGACTACTGACCTATCTGCGCCCGTACAAGCTACAGGTCGGCATCGCCGCGCTGGCCATCCTCATCAAGGCGGGCAGCGATGTGGCGGGGCCGTATCTGGTCGCCGTCGCAGTGGATAGCTATATGTCGCCGACTCCTCCGGCACGAATCTCCTGGTTGGCGCGCATCCTCAATCGCCAGCCGATCACGCCGATGCAGGGCATCAGCGAGATTGCCGCAATCTACCTCGCCGCGCTGCTCTTCACCTTTCTGCTGGAACTGCTACAGACCTACCTGATGCAGTGGACCGGACAGAAGGTGATGTTCGACATGCGCAGCCAGATCTTTCGCCACCTGCAACGCATGTCTCCCGCCTTCTACGACCGCAATCCGGTTGGGCGACTTGTTACGCGCGTTACCTCGGACGTGGACGCGCTGAACGAGATGTTTACCAGCGGTGTGCTGGCGATCTTCGACAATATCTTTGTGCTGGTCTTTATCGTTGCCATCATGCTGCGGATGAGCTGGCCGCTGGCCTTGCTGACGCTCGCCGTTATTCCCGCGATTCTGTTTGTGACCCGCATCTTTCGCCGCAAGGTTCGCGACAGCTATCGCCGCCAGCGCGCAGCGACGGCCCGAATCAATTCCTTCACGCAGGAGTACGTCTCGGGGATGGCGATTGTGCAGCTCTTCAATCGCGAACGGCGCGCCTTCGACGATTTCTCTGCGGTCAACGACGAGAATAAAGTTGCCTGGGGCGACGCCATCACGGCCTACGCCTGGTATTACCCAGTAGTCGAGCTGCTCAGCTCTACCGCCATCGCGATCGTTCTCTGGCGCGGCGGCATTGCGGTGCTGCACAACATGGCCTTCCTCACTGCGGCACACGCCGCGGGGCTGCATCCAGAGCGCGTTCCCGGATTCTTCGGCACGGTCACTCTGGGCGTTCTGATCGGCTTCATCCAATATGCGCAGCGATTCTTTCGTCCGATTCAGGATCTCAGCGAGCGGTACAACATTCTGCAAGCCGCGATGGCCGCCAGCGAACGCGTCTTCAAGCTGCTGGACACCGAGCCGGAGATCGTCTCGCCTACGCAGCCGGTCGAGGGCGATGGCACGGGTTCCATTGAGTTTCGCAACGTCTGGTTTACCTACCAGCCTCTCAACGAAGAGCAGCGCTCCGCGCTCGAACGCCTCAACCGCTCGACTGCCCCACCTCGCGACATGAGTGGAAACGCAAGCGGTTTGCCGGTTCAGTCTGCGATCGACGAGTTCAAGGATTCCTCGCTGGCCAGCGTTGAGTGGATTCTGCGCGGCGTCAGCTTTCGCATTGCAGCGGGCGAGACGGCGGCGATTGTGGGCCACACCGGAGCAGGAAAGACCACCATCATCAGCCTGATGATGCGCTTCTACGACATTCAGCACGGCCAGATTCTGGTCGATGGCGTGGACGTTCGCCAGCAGGATCTACAGGCTCTGCGTCGGCGCTTTGGAGTGGTGTTGCAGGATCCTTTCCTTTTTACCGGAACGATTGCCGACAACATTCGTCTGGGTTCGAAGTGGATCACCGACGACCAGCTCCAGTTCGCCGCCGACGAGGTCAACGTGGGCGACTTCATCCGCTCGCTGCCGTTCCAGTTTCAGGAACCGGTGCGCGAACGCGGAGCGACGCTCTCCACCGGGCAGAAGCAGTTGATCGCCTTCGCCCGCGCGCTGGCTCATGCTCCCGCGATTCTGATTCTGGACGAGGCGACCAGCTCGGTCGACACCGAGACGGAGCATCGCGTCCGTCTGGCGCTGGAGCGCATGATTACCGGAAGAACCTCGGTGCTGATCGCGCATCGCCTCTCTACGGTGCAGCGCGCGGAGGTGATTCTGGTGATGCACAAGGGCCAGCTTCGCGAGCGCGGAACCCATCAGGAACTGCTCGCCCAGCGCGGGCTGTACTACAAGCTCTACCAGTTGCAGTACAAGGATCAGGAGCTTGGCTCGCCGGGGACATTGACCGCGCCCAGTACAGTTGCGGCGACAACTCTGGCGTGATTGGCAGGGCTTGGTGTTCTACTATTAAATAATCGCTTTTTACGGCCAATTGCTTTGGGAGATTTCATGAAGTTTGTGGCAAATGCGGAGATTGCGGCACGGTTCGCGGATCTGCATCCAGCGCTTGACGCGTGCGCGGCGGTGATCGAGGCCAATCGCTGCCTGAACTGTTTTGACGCGCCCTGCATGGGAGCCTGTCCCACGCACATCGACGTTCCTCGGTTTATTCGCAAGATTACTTCGGGCAATCTTGCAGGCTCGGCGAAGACGATCCTCGACGCCAATGTTCTGGGGGCGAGCTGTTCGCGCATCTGCCCGTTTGAGGTTCTCTGCGAGGGAGCCTGCGTGCTGCACGGAAAGCACGAGCGTCCAGTGGAAATTGGCCGACTACAACGCTTTGCCATGGAGAGCTTCTACGACGCGGGCGGCAGGCTCGCGCTGCGCCAGCGTCCCGAACGCAGCGAGCGCATCGCCTGTATCGGCGCGGGGCCGGCGAGTCTGGCCTGTGCTGCGGAGCTTCGCCAACAGGGCTTTGCAGTGCGCGTAATCGACCGCCGCGAGCTGCCCGGCGGGTTGAACACCCACGGCATCGCCGAGTACAAACTGAGCGCCGCAGACAGTCTGCGCGAAGTGGAGATGGTGCGCGGTCTGGGCGTGGAGTTCGAGGTTGGCGAGGTCGATGCAGCCGGGCTGGCGCAGATCGAGAGCGAGAGCGCTGCCGTCTTCCTCGGCGTGGGCCTGGGCGCAATGCATCGTCTCGACATCGCTGGCGCGTCGAAGATTGGCGCAGGCAAGATCATCGACGCGCTGAAGTTTATTGCAGGATACAAGACTGGTTCGCGGCGAACGGTGGGTCGGCGCGTGGTAGTCATTGGCGCAGGAAACACCGCAATCGACGCGGCCTGCGCGGCCAAGCGGCTGGGCGCGGAGTCGGTGACGATCCTCTATCGCCGCGAGCGCGAGAATATCTCCGCCTTCGACTCTGAGTACGAACACGCGCTCGGCGAGGGCGTGGAGTTTGTCTGGGCCTCGCAGCCAACGGCTATGGCAGAGATCAGCGACGGGCTTGGACTATATTGCGTGGCGGTAGCGCAGGACGAGACAGGCAAGCTGATCCCGGTTGCTGGCTCGCAGTTCGACATCGAGTGCGACATGGTGATTCCGGCGATTGGACAATCTCCGCTGATGGAGTTGCTCGCGCAGATTCCTGGCCTCACGATGAAGCGCAAGCGCGTGGTGATTGATCGTGCGACTGGACAGACGGGAAATCCGAAATACTTTGCTGGAGGCGATTGCGTGAACGGCGGTCGCGAGGTGGTCGATGCCGTGGCCGACGGAAAACGCGCGGCGTTGGGAATTACGGCTTGGTTGAGTTCGCAGTCGAACACTCAGACGGAGGCGCAGCGTGGCTGATCTGACGACAAACTTCGCGGGGATCAAGAGTCCGAATCCGTTCTGGCTGGCCAGCGCACCGCCGACCAACACCGGCGAGCAGATCATGCGCGCCTTCGACGCGGGCTGGGGCGGCGCGGTGTGGAAGACGATTGGCGAGCAGGTAACCAACGTCAGTTCGCGCTACTCGTCTGTTGACTGGAACGCGCAACGAATGATGGGGTTTAACAACATTGAACTCATCAGCGACCGATCCGTCGAGGTGAATCTGCGCGAGTTGGCCGAGGTCAAGCGACGTTACCCGAAGCACGCCGTCATCGCGTCGCTCATGGTCGAATCCAAACGCAAGGCTTGGCACGAGATCGTCAAGCGCGCCGAGGACGCGGGAGCAGACGGGCTGGAGTTGAACTTCGGCTGTCCCCACGGGATGAACGAGCGCGGCATGGGCTCGGCCGTCGGACAGGTGCCGGAGTACACCGAGCGCATTACTGCGTGGGTGAAGGAGGCGGCGCGGACTCCCGTTCTGGTCAAGCTGACGCCGAACGTCACCGACATTCGCACCATTGCGCGCGCAGCCAAGCGGGCCGGAGCCGACGGACTTAGCGCGATCAACACCATCAACTCGATTACAGGCGTCGATCTGGAGACCCTGCTGCCCCGCCCCAACGTTGACGGCAAAAGCTCGCACGGAGGCTACTGCGGCCCTGCGATCAAACCGATTGCGCTGAATATGATTCAGCAGGTGATGTCGGACGAGGTCGATGGCGCGCCGATTCCGACGAGCGGCATCGGCGGCATCGGCAACTGGCAGGACGCAGCCGAGTTTCTGCTGATGGGCTGCACCTCGGTACAGGTCTGCACTGCGGTGATGCACTACGGCTACCGCATCGTCGAGGAGATGATCGACGGTCTGTCGGAGTGGATGGATGCGCATGGATTTGCGACCCTCGACGACTTTCGCGGCAAGAGCGTGGCGAAGGTTACGGAGTGGCAGCACCTCAATCTCAACTACAAGATCGTGGCGCAGATCGACGAGTCGCTCTGCATCGGCTGCCAGCTCTGCCACATCGCCTGCTGGGACGGAGCGCATCAGTGCATCCACGTCGATCGCGTCAGCGGGCCGATTGATGGGCCGGTGGAGCTACACGCTAAGCCGCACGAAAGCGGTCGCGAACGCATCACCGTCACGCCGATCGCTAAACTCGATCCCCCCGCAACGCACGTTGGGCCTTATGCTACTTCGCTGGAACGCATACCGCGCGTGGATCAGACGGAGTGCATCGGCTGCAATCTCTGTTCGCTGGTCTGCCCGGTGGAGCGATGCATCACCATGGTCGAGCAATCAACCGGACTCGCGCCCGAGAGTTGGGCAGAACGCACAAAGGCAACTGCGGAGTTGGCTGGGTAAAGGATTAAAATCAATGGTGTCGGTTTTGAACTGTAGCTGCGGATGTATGTGAATAGAGCGTTTTTGGTTATGGGGTAGACCCTCGTGGAGTGAGCAACAGCAGATTCCTCCGCTTCGCTACGGAATGACAAACAAAAGAGGCTGCGGCATGACAAACAAGTGATGCTACGGAATGACGGACAGATTGGGCTACAGCAATTCCGAAAATGTTAGTACCGCTACGATGGATGCAGCAACGAATCGCCGAGTGAGGAGTGTGACTGATGGGTACATTGATTCAGGGCGGCAAGGTGGTCAGTGCGGCATCGACGCAGCAGGCCGATGTGCTGATCGAGGGCGAGAAGATCGCGCAGGTTGCGCCGGGGATCGACCCGACGGGACACACGGTCGTCGATGCGACTGGCCTGTTGGTGTTGCCCGGCGGCATTGACGTCCACACCCATCTCGACATGCCCTTCGGCGGCACGATGAGCGCGGACGACTACGAGTGGGGTACGCGCGCAGCAGCCATCGGCGGTGCGACGACGATCATCGACTTTGCCATTCAATCCATGGGCAAGCCGATGTCGGAGGCGCTGGCGACGTGGCTGGCGAAGGCCAAGGACAAGGCCTGCATCGACTACGCGCTGCACATGGTGGTGACGGATCTGGGGCCGAACGATGCGTGGCTGGACGATATTGACCGCATGGTCGCCGAGGGCATCACCAGCTTCAAGATCTTCATGGCCTATCCCAACGTGCTGATGGTCAACGACGCGATGATCTTCAAGCTGATGCAGCGCACGGCCAAGCTGGGCGCGCTGGTCTGCGTCCACGCCGAGAACGGAACGGTGATCGATGTCGTCGTCCAGCAGGCTCTGGCGGCGGGCAAGACCGGGCCGCTGTATCACGCGCTGACGCGTTCGGTACTGGCCGAGGCCGAGGCGGTGCATCGCGTCATAGCGATTGCCGAGATGGCTGGCAAGGCTCCTGTATACATCGTGCATGTCTCCTGCGAGGATTCGATGCAGGAGGTTGCCGCAGCCCGCCAGCGCGGCCTTCCCGTCACCGCCGAGACCTGCATTCAGTACCTCGTTCTCTCCATTGAGGACGATATGGGCAAGCCGGGATTTGAGGACGCGAAGTACGTCTTCACTCCGCCACTGCGCGAGAAGAAGAATCAGCAGCCGCTGTGGCAGGCACTGCATGACGACGTGCTACAGGTCGTATCGACCGACCACTGTCCGTTCCGCTTCGCCGATCAGAAGACGCTGGGACTGGGCAACTTTACCAAAATCCCCAACGGCGGGCCAGCGATCGAGAACCGTATGCAGCTGACCTATCACCACGGCGTCAACAAGGGCCGAATGTCGCTGGAGCGTTTTGTGGAAGTGACCGCCGAGGCTCCGGCGAAGATCTTCGGGATGTATCCGAAGAAGGGGATTATTGCCGCAGGCTCCGACGCAGACATTCTTCTCTGGGATCCCGCTGCGCGGTATACGATTACGGCAGCGACCCAGAATATGCACACGGACTACTCCATCTTCGAGGGCTTCAAGGTTATCGGCAATGCGCGCCAGGTCTACTCGCGCGGCGAGTTGGTCGTCGAGGGAGGCAAGTTCGTCGGGCGCGTGGGGCGCGGACAGTTTCTGCATCGCGAGGTCGCCGCACGATGAGCATCTTCCCCGAGGGGCCGACCAGTCTGACCGACGCCTACGGCCTGCGCGCCGATCCGCAGCTTTACAACGCTGATCTGGCGCCAACGACGCCCGAACAGCGCACCTGGGGAACCTATAACTACATCGCGCTGTGGTTCTCCATGTCGATGGAGGTGACGACCTACATGCTGGCGTCGAGCCTCATCGCCGGCGGCATGGACTGGAAGCAGGCCGTTGCAACGGTTCTACTCGGCAACCTCATCGTACTGATTCCCATGCTTTTGAACGCCCACGCGGGAACGAAGTACGGCATCCCCTTCCCGGTCTTTGTGCGCGCCTCGTTTGGAGTGCGCGGCGCAAACATTCCCGCCATGCTGCGCGCTCTGGTCGCCTGCGGATGGTTCGGAATCCAGTGCTGGATCGGCGGACAGGCGATCTATGCAATGCTCAACGTCCTGTGGCCTGCGTCGGCCACTATGCCGTTCGTGCTGGGCATCTGTTTTATCGGCTTCTGGCTGCTGAACATGGTCGTAATCTGGCGCGGGGTCGAGTCGATCCGCTTTCTACAGAGTTTTTCCGCGCCGCTGCTGCTGGTGATGTCGCTGATGATGCTCGGCTTTATGACGCACAAGGCGGGAGGCTTCGGCCCGATGCTGGCCGCGCCCAGCCACTTCCAGACCCCGTCCAGCTTCTGGCACTTTTTCTTTCTCTCACTAACCGGAATGGTCGGCTACTGGGCGACGCTCTCGCTCAACATCCCCGACTTCACACGCTACGCCCGTTCGCAGGAGTCGCAGATCGAGGGCCAGTCGTTTGGCCTTCCCGTCGCTATGACGCTGTATACCTTCATCGGAATCGCGTGTACGTCGGCCTCGACGGTCGTCTTCGGCCATCCGATCTGGAACCCGATCACGCTGCTGGGGATGTTTCATCAGCCTCTGATCGCCTTTATCGCTCTGGTTGGCATTCTGATTGCGACGCTCAACATCAACATCGGAGCCAACGTCGTCAGTCCGTCGAACGACTTTTCGCACCTCGCGCCGCAACTCATCAGCTTCCGCACCGGAGGCATGATTACCGGACTCATCGGCCTGGGCATGATGCCGTGGAAGCTGCTGGCGAGCCACACTAACTACATTCAGTGGCTGGTCAGCTACTCTGGACTGCTCGGCCCGGTGGCCGGAATCATGATCGCCGACTACTTCTTTCTGCGCGGAACACGGCTCGACACCGAGTCGCTCTACCAGCGCAACGGCCCGTATGAGTACAGCAAGGGATTCAACCTGAGCGCGCTTGTGGCACTGGCCGGCGGAGTCTTCGCCGCGCTGATCGGGGTGATTATTCCCGACCTGCACTTTCTCTACGACTATGCGTGGTTCGTGGGCTTTGGCGTTGCGGCGCTGATTTATATCGTGCTGATGGGGACAACGACGCGAGCCGGAGGAGCAACCCCACTCTCGCAGCGCATCTCGGTCAAGGGACTCAACGAGGTTCTCGATCCGCCTCTCGGCAACGGCGCTGGAGCTAAGGCTCGGACAAACTAAAGCATTTTCACCAAAGATGTAGAGTACCGTGGCGCGAGCGAAAGCAGATTCCTCCGCTTCGCTACGGAATGACAAACAAAGCACCCCTAGGCCTACGGCCTAGGCTGGTATAGAGCGGCCCTTTGGCCCTTTCCAGACCGCGGCAAAGACAACGGCAACAGCAAGAACACGGCCCTTGGTGCGAGCATCTTTGCATCCCGCCCATCGCTGATGAAACCGCGATGGATGGGGCACCCGACGACATACTCCCACTGCAACGCCGAAAATCCGCAGCGCAAAGCAAAGTGTATATGCCGATACAGCCTAAAGGGGACGCGTAGACAGAAAGCAGGGAATCATCACAACTGCCATGAACAGAAGAGCTACCAGAGCATCATGCATTGTCATTGCCTCAACTTTCTTTGTTGATAGATTCGTCTTCCCTATCAGAGTTGCGCCTTTCTCGTACGACGGCTATCCCACCGAAGTCGCCTAACCGCCCCACTTTCGTTGTAGATAGAGCTGCACGATCTACAGCATTTGCCTATAGGGTAGAGTGTCGCGACACAAGCAGAATGCCGGAGCTCTTCCATTTCACTTCATTCCAGAGAAGAATCACAAACGATTTTCAGGAACGTCTTGCTTTAGTTAACAAACCGGCGCATGCGGATGTTCATCACAATGCCCAGCGCGAGGAAGCTGAAGAGAATCGATGAGCCGCCATAGCTCATCAGCGGCAGGGGGATTCCCGTCACCGGCATCATGCCGACGACCATGCCGATATTCACCACAATCTGAAAGAGCATCACGGCGACCACCCCCATGATAATAAAGGCGCCTGGCACGTCAGAAGCCTGTTGCGCGTTCTCGATCAGGCGCATCAGGATCAGGAAGTAGAGCAGCAGAATGCCCATGCCTCCCACAAAGCCGTGCTCCTCGCAGAAGGCGGCGAAGATGAAGTCGGTGTAGGGGATGGGCAGGAAATCCCCCTGCGTCTGCGTTCCCTTATTGGTTCCCTTGCCCCACAGCCCGCCCGAACCGACCGCGATCTTCGATTGCAGAATCTGGTAGCCAGCTCCGCGCGGATCGCTGCCGGGATCGATAAAGCTAGTCAAGCGCGCCATCTGATACGGCTTGAGGCGCTTTCCGCTGAGCCATGCGCCGCCGATCAGAAGGCTGAAGCCGAGCATGAGAATCATCACCTGTCTGATGCGGATTCCGCCCAGAAACAAGCCGACCAACAGCACCGGGAAGTAGGTCAGAGCCGTTCCCAGATCCGGCTGGATCAAGACCAGCCCCATCGGTACACCGATCATAGCAAAGGATTTGCCAATATCCAGCCAGCTCAGATCTCGCCCGACGAGACCCCAGAAGTAGCGAGCGATGGCCAGAATTAAGATCAGTTTCACCCACTCCGACGGCTGAAAGTGGATACCTCCTCCGAGGTTGATCCAGCGCCTTCCGCCCAGAACCTTTGTCCCAACCAGCTTCACCGCAACCAGCGAGAAGAGTCCGACCCCGTACGCCCAGGGAGCAATATCCACCAGCCGGTGATAGTCGATGCGCGAGATCAGAAACATCAGCACAATGCCCACCAGCAGAAACTCGATCTGCTTGTGATCGAAGCCGCGAAACTTGGTGTGCAGCGTTGCCGACTTGATCTCCAACACGCTGATAAGCGACATCAGCATCACCAGAGTGAACAGCATCCAGTCAAAATCGCGAAATGAAGAGAATCGGCGCATAAGTCCAGTCTTGTATTCAGTCTGCCATGCTCAGTTTATTGTAGGTTCTAAATTCTCAAGGTCGGCTAACTGGCGCAGCCTTTGCTTCTCCGGGCTTGGACGTTGGAGGCAGCATCGCAGTCGGCGTACCCGGTGGATTCGGAGCGGCAGGAACGGTGGGTTTGGGCGTCTCGACCGCATGCAGGTTGCCCTCAATCCTGCGCTGCTTGGTGACGTAGGCGTTGACGACCTGTGCGACCACGGGAGCTGATCCCGCTCCCCAGCCGCCATGCTCCCACAGAACAGCGACGACGATGTCGGGATTGCGGCGCGGAGCCATGCCGACGAACCATGCGTTGGCGCGCGAGGCTCCGCTTCCCAGACTGGTTGCTCCCGCGCTGTGACTAATCACCTGAGCGGTTCCGGTCTTGCCGGCGAAGTCGATCCCCTCCATGTGCGCGGCGGCTCCGGTGTCGAAGCCTCCGGGCATCGTCGTCTGCGCCATACCGTCGGTGATGGTCTCCCAGTTCTCCGGCGTGATGGGGACTACGCGGTCTCCGCTTCCGGGAAATGTATCTTTGATCGCCGACTGCATCTCCGCTGGCAGTTCTTCGGGGAAGACGACGTGCGGACGCTTGAGCACGCCGCCGGAAGCGATGCCCCCGAGCGCGCGGGCGATCTGTAGCGGAGTCACCGTGACGGCGCCCTGCCCGATACCCACCGAGATGGTCTCCCCGGCATACCATTTGTCGTGCATGGTCTTCAACTTCCACGCCGTCGAGGGCATGGTTCCGGCGGCCTCCTCCGGCAGATCGATTCCCGTCTTCTGCCCGATACCGACTGAATTCGCGTACCTCGCAATCGTGTCGATGCCCAGCCGCTCCGCCATCATGTAGTAAAACGTATCGCAGGACCAGGGAATTGCGTTGTGGATGTCCACCATGCCGTGGTGTTGGTCGCAGGCGAAGAAGTGACCGTAGAAAGTTGCGCCGCCATTGCACATGACGCGCATGTCCTGAGCGATGCCCTCCTGAAGCCCGGCCAGCGACATGATGATCTTGAAGGTCGAACCCGGAGCGTCCTGCGCCTGAATGGTCTTGTTCATCATCGGGTGATTGGGGTCGTTGACGATCTTCGACCAATAGTCCTTGGTCAGGTGTCCGGAGAACTGGTTCGGATCGAAGTTCGGGCGCGATACCATCGCCAGAATCTCTCCGGTATGCGGATCTATCGCCACCAACGCTCCGGTCTTTCCCTCCATCGCCTGTTCGGCGGCGCGCTGAATATCCAGGTCGATGGTCAACCGAAGGTCTTTGCCCGGAATCGCGAGTTGCTGGCCGAGTTGCCCGACCTCCCGGCCGTGGCTGTCAACAACAACGTCGCGAGAACCATCCGTGCCGCGCAGCAAAGAGTCGTAGGTCTCCTCGACTCCAGACTTTCCAACCACATCGCCCGGGTCGTAGAAGTCGTACTTTGAACTCTTCAGATCCTCTTCCGAGACCTCACCCACATAGCCGATCAGGTGCGCCGCAAATCCATCCTGCGGATAGAGTCGCCTCTGCTCGTCGCGCGTCTCCAACTCTGGAAGCTCGTTGCGATGCGCCTCGATAAAGTCCTGCTCATCCTGCGTAATGTCCTGTTTCAGGGGAATCGACTCGTACTTGTGCGAGATCTCGTAGCGGCGCAGTGTGGTCTGAATCTGATCGACCGGAAGATCCAGAGCACGCGCGATCATGGGAATATCCGGCTCAATGTCTCTGCCCTGCCCGCGCAACAGGTAGCAGGTAATCGAGGGATAGTTATCGACGATGATCCGCCCTTCGCGGTCGAAGATCCTGCCGCGCGGAGCCCTGACCGGATCCTTGCGGACACGATTCGCCTCCGCCAGCAACCGGTAGTCTCCCACGCTCAAAATCTGCAACTTCCACATGCCCGTAGCCAGCAAGGCAAGCATCAACACCACGACATACTGCATCGCGTGCAGCTTGCCTGCCGACACCTTTTCATCGCGGTAATAAATATGCCGTTCCGGCTTTGGGGCGTGAATCACGTTTCAGACCTGATCTTCTCCTCTAGTGTACTTCGTTCGCCAGATCATCCTTCCGCAAAACCGATCACAAGATGGCGCCGCTCCCATTCAGAACAAAGGAATGAGGAAAAGATTTACACCACGGGGAAAACGGCACTGCGCAGCTCTATCGCCAACTCCCACAGACGTTCGGAAGCGGGAACAGTGTCCTCCAGCAATACTTCAATCTCGCGCGCGATGCGGGTTCCCTCGTCGTAGCCATACATACCGAGAGATCCGGCCAATTTGTGCGCAACGCTGGTAGCCTCGCCGTGCAGTTCTTCGCTCAACGCGCCCCCCTTTGCTGCGGCGGCCGCCCGATCCAACAGATCCAGACGCTCCAGCACGACCGGGCGATAGCGCTTCCAGACCGCCTGCTGCATCGAGCGAGTCTCGTCCTCGAAGTTGGTATCCATCATTCTCAATCCTTCCAGCCCAATTTCTCGGAGATCTGCCCGGCCAGCGTCAACGGGTTGAAGGGCTTGAAGAGAACGGCCGTGAATCCCATTCCGGCGAAGCGGCGCTGATCGACTCCCTGCACCTTAGCTGTTAGCAAAAACACGGGAATTCCGACTAAGACGGGGTTCTCCTGCATCCTGCGAAAGGTGGTGGGGCCATCCATCCCCGGCATCATCACATCCATTAGAATCGCGTCGGGCAGAGGGTTACTGTTGGCCGCAAGGAGGATCCCTTCGGCTCCAGAACTGGCAGTCAGAATCTCCCAGCCAGCGGTCGTCTCCATGGAGAGCGCAGCAACCTCGCGAATGTCCTCTTCGTCGTCAATAATAAGAATGCGCCGCATGGCGATTTACTTTATCACACGACCAAGCGACTGGCGACCAGCTCACGGTGCAACGGTTCTCCGCAAACATTCTCCGCATTTTGCAGCACTCGATCTATTTCGGCCAGTAGAAGCTTCTCATCGAACGGCTTCTGCACCCACCCCTGCACATCGCCGGAGTGCATCAATCGCTCCGAGGGAGGAACAACGCTGAGAATAATGACGGGGATCGCTGCGTTCGCCAGCGCTTTCTTGAGTCGTCGCAGCGTCTCCCAACCGCTGATTCCGGGCAGATAAAGATCGAGCAGGATGGCCGAGATCCTTGTAGTCGATTCATTCTCTTGGGTGTGCTCGTCAACCAGAGCTATAACCTCTTCTCCGCTCGCTGCCTCCAGCACGTCGTATCCCTGCTGGCGAAGCTGCTCGGAGACGACCATGCGGACTCCCGGATCGTCGTCGCAGATCAGGACGAGACCTTCGCGTCGCCTGATTTGCAGAGCGTTAGTCGTCGGCGAGACGATATCGCCAGCGCGAGCCAGGCGGGTAAACCGCACACAGAACGTCGCCCCCGTATTTGTCTTCGTCTTGTTCAGAGTCGTCTGCGCGTCGTCGCTCTCCACGTCCGAAACACTCTGGTTCGACTCGGCCCAGATGACTCCACCGTGTTGCAGAATAATGCTGCGGCAGATGGCGAGGCCAAGCCCTGTCCCGCCCTTCTTGCTGGAGTCCGACGACTCAACCTGCTGGAAGCGATTGAAGATACTCTCCAGATTGTCGGACGGAATGCCACGCCCGTGATCGATCACCCTCAAGAGCAGAGACTCCGGGTCGGCGTCAATCTGCACCGAAACGACAGAGAAGCTGGGAGAAAATTTGATCGCGTTCGCAAGAAGATTGGTCAGAACCTGGAGAATGCGATCCGGGTCGGCATCGAAGTAGATGGCGTCGGGCGTGGCGCGGCAGTCGATAACCAGTTGAATCTGCGCCTCGTCCGCCATCGCCGTCATGGTGTCGACGGCCTCGCGCGTCAGGTCGTACAGCGAGCAGCGGCGCAGAACGGCTGGAACGCGACCAGACTCCATCCGCTCCAGATCTAGAATGTCGTTAATCAGTCGAATCAGCCGTTCCGCGTTGGAGGAGGCGATGCGCAGCAGATTCTGCGACTTGCCATCGACGTTGCCCATCAACCCGGAAGACAGCAGCCCAAGAGCTCCGCGAATGCTGGTCAGAGGCGTACGCAGTTCATGCGAGACCGTCGAGATGAACTCGTTCTTCTTCTGGTCCAGATCCGCCTGTTCCACGAGTCGCAGCCTCTGCTCCTCAGCGTGCTGCTGGCTGCGTCGCAAAGCCTCGTCCAACTCCTCAAAGACGCACTGCTGTCGCCGAGCCTTGGTGGTGAGCCGTAGCACGATACAGCCGAGCATAATCACGCACACTACAAGCAGAAAAATAAACATTGGCATAGAGACCTCATCATCGAAAGCCCAAAATATCTGTAGAGTCCGACTCTGAGAGATCAAATTGTGACAAGTAGAACAGTCCAACTATATCGCGATTAAGCGACGACCGGCTCCGTTACGCTGTTTAGTACTTTGATCCATTTTTTACCCTTGCGCGCTGCGGCAGCCTTCTTGTGCCACGCGTAGCCCGCAATCAGAGGTAGCGCCATCGTCGCCTCGGCGTAAACCATCTGCTCGTACGTGGTATCCACCTTACCCCAACTACTGGCTTCTTTCAATGTCGATCCCGAGAGCGCACCATCGCGCACATCGGCCACCGTCACCTGAATCGCATACTTGTGCATCGATGCATCCACGCCCAAAACCTCTGCCGCCACAACAATATCCTGGGCAAAGTTCTTCGGTACGCCGCCGCCCATCATCAGCAACCCGGTCGTAGGATTGGCGATTTTCAACTGCGTCAGCTCATAGAAGTCCTTAGCCGAGTCAATCGAGACCATCGCCTTGCCCTGACGCGCGTGCTGATGCACCACAAATCCGAAGCCTGCCGAACAATCCGAGAACGCCGGACAGAAGATCGGAACATCCTTCTCATACGCCGCCAGAATGATGGAGTCGTTGTTGCCTTGCTCCGGCGTCCGGCCATTGGCCTTCAGATACGCACCAAACTCGCGGATGATCTCACGCGAACTATGAGGACGAGGCTCCAGCGAGTTGATGATGGTCTCGGTCGTCTCGTCGCAGATGCGCAACTCCTCTTCATCGATGAAAGTGTCGTAGATGCGGTCGATCATCATCTCGCGCAGATCCGCGTCGCCGTTGCCATACTTGTACTCGTCGCCCGCGATGTAGTGGCGATAGCCCAACGCCTCGAAGAAGTCCTGATCGACGATGTTCGCTCCGGTCGACACAATCGCGTCCACCATATTGCTGCGCACCATCTCGACGATCACCTTCTGTAGTCCTGCCGAGATCAGCGATCCCGCAAGGCAAAGAATCACGCCGCAGTCGGTATCGCGCAGCATCATGTCGTAGATAGAGGCGGCGCGTGCGGTATCGCGCGAGCTATAGGCCATCGAGGCCATGGCATCCACCAGCGCGACGACGTTGTGCTGCGTGATGTCAAGGTGCTGAACAGGGGTTGAGAGCAGTTCTTTTTTAGTAGGCATAGTCAGTTACTAGTCTATCGTGTCTCACCGACCAAAGCACAACTTTCCCGATGAATTTCTTCCAAAAAAACGCCAACGCCCCGCATCCTGAGATCAGGATGCGGGGCGTTGACAGAAAGAGAGTGCGCGCTAGAAGTGGTACGCCACGCCGATCGTCGACATGGAGAGAATCTCGTAGCGACTGGTGGCCAGATTCGAGAACCCGAAGGATGGAGTTTTTACCAGCAATCCGCGATATTCGGCGCGAACGTCGAAACTCGGACTCAATTCGTAGGCCAGACCTCCGCCAAACAGGCCAGCAAGTCCCTTCGATCCCACGGAACCCAGCCGATATGTCTCACTGTCCAGAACCGGCGTAAAGATTATCATTCCGCCTCCGGCCTCAAGAAACGGGTTATACCGCTTGTAGGTCTGGCTGAAGACGTAGGCTCCGGTAAACTCCTGCTCCCGCGCGTGGAAGCGGTAGCTGTTGCGATTACCCACCCCTGAGGTCGGAGTAAAGCCCGGAACGCAATCGCCCCCGATGCAATACTTCTGATTGTTCTGGGTGAAGCTGTAGTTCAGTTCCAGCGCGCTATGCGGCGTCATCATGAACCGATAGCTGGTAAGAAGTCCAAGCGAACCGGTTGAGTTCGCCGCCACGCCGTTAGCGTGAATCGTGGGTCCGAACAGCCCAGTGCCGCTGAAGCTCACGTCCTGCCGGCTCTCCTGCGCAAATCCTGCGGCGGCCGAAAGCATCAGCACACCCAACAAAATCATCTTCTTCATTCGTCGTTCAACCCCTTCTTGATCCTTCGCGACTCTGCCCTGTCCCGCATAAGGCGATGCACCTCGCATCGCAACAAGCACTGGCACGTTCACTCCTATCATTGTACCTGTAGCCTGCGTTGCGTGGAGCCTTGCAACACGAAGAAAGGGCCGAAGAGGCAAACTCCTCTCCGGCCCAACCGCAAATCCTCGTAGAAGTTACTGTGGAGGCCCACCGGCAGACCCGCCAGTATCGCCGCCAAATCCGCCACTATTACCGAATCCGCCGCCACCACCCGCACTGGCAGGACGACGCTGCTGCATCTGAGCCTGCTGTGCGGCCAGGTACTTGTCGTACTTCGGCTTCTGATCGTCGGTCAATAGAGCCTTGATCTGGGTATTCTCATCGGTGCGAATCGCCATCATCTTCGGGCGCATATCCTTCGGATCGCCGCCGGAGTTGCGCAGATCCATCATTTTCTTCATATCCGCGTCATAGATCGCCTTGATCTTGGTCTTCTGATCTGCGGTCAGCTTCACGGCCTTGTCCAGCGCATCGACGCGCTGATCGCTGGTCATCATCATGCCGCGACCACCACCGCCGCCGCCCTGCGCCATCATCGGCACCGCACACAGCGCGGCGCTACACAATGCCACCGCGCCTGCGCGCATGGCAAATTTACGAAACATCGTCATCTTCATATTTGGCTGCTCTCCCGTGTCGATGCCGAACTATATTCTCCGGCGGACAAGTCTATCGCTACAGACGCACGAGACGCCAGAATTGTTTGAGCTTGACAAAATATATTTCATGCAGAGGTGGCCAGAAGACTTAACAGTACGATTTATTCCGCGATGCATTGCCGCACGAAAGCCGTGTCCCCGGGGGCTAAACAGGCTGCGGAAAACTCGGTTCTGATGAACAAATATTCCCTCAGGGGCTAAAGCCCCGTTGAAAATAGATGGCTTACGGCGCGGCTAAAGCTGCGCCCTTTCAAAACAAAGACGTTCTATTTCAAAACGGGGAGTATTTCCGCAGCCTGTAAAGCCCTTGTCCATGCGCCGATTCCGGTGTCCGGGCTAAGGCCCTGACCCATCTCAGAGACAAAAACGCAGCTTGGAACTACTGGCTTCTGTCGTTATTAACCAGTTTTCAAGAGCCCGCCGCCCAGTCTTCCCTTACTCCACTCGCTCCGGCTGAAAGCAGTATGGATCGCCGTGCGCCTCGGCAAAATTCTCCACGACCTTTAGAAACGCGACTGCGGCATGAGAGAGGCTCGCCTGCCGACGATAGACCAGCCGTAGCTTGCGCTCCATCTGTAGCTCCTTCACCCGCACCCGCACCAGAGAGCCGCTGGCCAGCTCAGTGCGAACCGTCAGCGACGGAACCAGAGCCACTCCATTGCCCATCTCCACAAAGCGCTTGATCGCCTCCAGCGAAGGAAGATCAACGCCCATCTGCAGCGGAGTCTTATGCCGCCGAAAGGCGTCAATCACCTTCTGGCGCAGCGGAGAGATAATGTTGTGCGCAATAAAGTTCTGCGTTCCGAGCTGCTGAATCGTCACCGCGCCAGCCTTCGCCAGCGGATTGCCCGGATTCACCACGAACGACAGGTCGTCGCGATAGACCACCGTCGAGCGAATCTCCGCATCATCCGGGCGAAAGCTCAACACGCCGATCTCCACCGAGTACGACAGCACTTCATCCGCTATTCGACTGGCCAGAGAGCGCTGCACCGTCACCTTGATCCGTGGATTCAGCCGACGAAACTCATCCAGCAGAGGTAGCAGGCACAGGCAGGTGTACTCGTTGGCCGCAATGTTCAAGCGTCCGCGATGCAACTCGCGCAACTCGCTCAACGCCCCCGAGGCCTCGCTGCGCAGATTCAGCAGCTTCACTGCGTACTCGCGCAGAACCTCGCCCGCGTCGGTCAACGTGCCATCGCGCGAAGAACGCTCCAGCAGCACCTCGCCCAACTCCGCCTCCAGCTTGGCAATCGCCTGACTCACTGCGGGCTGCGTGCGATGCAGCCGCGTCGCCGCACGAGAAAAACTGCGCTCCTCGCTCACCGCTAGAAATGTCTCCAACTGAAATAGATCCATAATCCATCCCCTCAAGCAATGCTTACGATGGCCGATGGCCCGACCGGTTCGCCCCGGCAGAACCTTTGCTTTTTGAATATCTCGATTAGAAATAGTAATACTAGCGCAGAACAGTATAAGTGTGGGTTATTCTAAACCTCAAGGAGCCGAGGTCGCATCCAATGTCAGTGACAAGTCCCCAGATCCCCCAGCCAGAGTCGTCGAGCATGCAAGTTGAGCAGCCGACGCAACGCGATCACGTCTATTTCTTTGACACTACCCTGCGCGACGGCGAGCAGTCGCCGGGATGCGTCATGCACAGCAACGAGAAGCTGCGCATGGCCCACCAACTCGCTACACTCGGCGTAGACATTCTCGAGGCCGGCTTTGCCATCGCCAGCGAGGGCGACTCCGAGTCGATCCGCACTATCGCTCGCGAGGTTGGAGCCAGCCCGAATGCGCCCGTGATTGCATCGCTGGCCCGCGCCAAGCGCGAGGACATCGAGGCCGCAGCGCGTTCGATTGAGCCTGCCACGCGTGGTCGCATCCACACCTTTCTCTCCACCTCCGACCTGCACATGGCCGCCAAGCTGAACATTACGCGCGAACAGGCGCTGGATCAGATCGGCGCAATGGTCGCCCTCGCCCGCACCTACTGCGACAACGTCGAGTTCTCTCCCGAAGACGCTACGCGCACCGATCCCGACTTTCTGGTTGAGGTCTGTACGGTCGCGATTCAGGCCGGAGCGACCACGCTCAACCTGCCCGACACGGTCGGCTACTGCCTTCCGCAGAACTACGCCGACATGTTTTTGAACGTGCGCGCGCACGTTCCCGGCATCGAGAACATCATCCTCTCGGCGCACTGTCATGACGACCTCGGCCTCGCCGTCGCCAACACGATTGCCGCGCTGCAAGCGGGGGTTCGACAGGTCGAGTGCGCCATCAACGGCATCGGCGAACGCGCTGGCAATGCGGCTCTCGAAGAGATCGCCGCCGTTCTCGTCACGCGTCGCGACCAGTTGCCCTACGAACATCACATCAATATGAAGCAACTCTATCCGACCAGCCAGATGCTCTCCACCTGCATCAGCTTCGGAGCCGCGCCGAACAAGGCGATTGTGGGCAAGAACGCCTTCGCCCACGCCGCCGGAATCCACCAGCACGGCGTCATGGCGAACCCGCTGACCTACGAGATTATGACGCCTGAATCGGTCGGTGTACCGCACAACTCGCTGGTTCTCGGCAAGCACAGCGGACGTCGCGCGCTGGAGCATCGCCTCATCGAGCTGGGACACAAGCTGAGCCACGAAGAACTCGATGCGGTCTACCATCGCTTCACCGAACTCGCCGACCGCAAAAAGACTATCTACGATCAGGATTTAATCAGCTTGCTGCAACAAACAAAGACGACAGTACCGGCATAAGCAGCGTATCGCCGTCCTGCTTTTTTTAGCTGTCATTCTGGACAAAGTGAAGAACTCCCGAATTTCGTTTGCCTGTTCTTATCCGTATTAGTTTTTTGCAGTTGCATCGTCAGTTTTAATTCGTCTTCGTACTTGCAGTTGTTAGTTTTTCATCCGTGTTCATCCGCGTAAATCCGTGGTCGAGTTTTGTTCTTGTAGTTGTCAGTTCTTAAAATCGGTTTCATCGGTGTAGATCGGTGTTAAGCCTTTTCCCTTGTAGTTATAGGAGTGTCAATGCGTTTGAAGATAGCAATTCTCGCCGGTGACGGTATCGGTCCCGAAGTCACCAATGAAGCCGTATCCATTCTGAAAGCCGTCGCCGAATTCGGCGGACACGACTTCACCTTTGTTCCCCTGCTGATTGGTGGCGTCGCTATCACGGCGACCGGATCGCCTCTGCCCACCGCCACGCTCGACGCCTGTCTGGAGTGCGACGCAGCCCTGATGGGCGCGGTTGGCGACAACAAGTTCAACGAGCTGACGCCGGACAAGCGTCCCGAGGCGGGCCTGTTGCAGATCCGCCAGGCTCTTGGCGGCTTCGCCAATCTTCGTCCCTCGGTGGCTTACCCCGCGCTCGCGATCAACTCGCCGCTGCGCCCCGAGATCACCGAAGGCGTCAACATCCTCTTCGTGCGCGAGCTGCTCGGCGGCCTCTACTTCGGCTCGCCCCGCGCGTGGGACAAGGCCAAGGGCGAGGCATGGAACACCATGCGCTACACCAAGGCCGAGGTCGTCCGCGTAGCCCGCGTAGCCTTTGAACTCGCGGCCAAGCGTCGCAAGAAGGTCACCTCAGTCGACAAGGCCAACGTCCTCGAAGTCTCGCAACTCTGGCGCGCGACTGTTTCCGAAGTGGCGAAGGACTACCCCGAGGTCACACTCGAACACCAACTCGTAGACTCGATGGCGATGCACTTGATGAACATTCCGCGCAACTTCGATGTCGTCCTCACCGAGAACCTCTTCGGCGACATTCTCACCGACGAGTGCGCCGTCATCACCGGCTCGCTGGGCATGTTGCCCTCGGCCACACTCGGCGGCACGGTCAACCTCTACGAGCCGGTACACGGCTCCGCACCGGACATTGCTGGAACCGGCAAGGCCAACCCGCTGGGAACCATTCTGACCGCAGCCATGCTGCTGCGCCACTCGGCCAATCTGGAGCAGGACGCCGCCGCAATCGAAGCCGCCGTCAACAAGGTTCTCGCCGCCGGACACCGCACCGCAGACATCGCGCGCGGCAACGCAGCGGGTCAGCATCTGGTCTCGACCACCGAGATGGGCAAGCTAGTCCATCAGGCACTGGCCGAATCCATCGACCAACGCCAGTCCATGCACGCCGTCTAACTATGTTTGTCATTCCCGAAGGGAATCTGCTGTTCGATAATGCGTCGCCCGCTCCAATTCGTCGTTGCGCTTCTGCTCTTGACCACGCTTGCGCACGCGCAGGCGGTCAAGAAGCAGAAGCCCGCGCATGAAGACGTCGAGTGGGTATGGCAGTACACGCCCGACGACGTCAACAAGCAAGGCCGCGAAAACGAACTGATTCAGGACGCGCACTTCCGTCCGTTCCTCGACCAGTACTTCACCGCGCCGCAGAGCTTCTGGGGCCAGCCCGTCAATGGCAAGTACCGCTCGCTGGCCAACACCGCGCTCGACCACCTCACCGTTCCCGGCAGCGTCCTCGCGGACGAAAATCGCTACGTATCGATCTCCGGATGCGTGGTTCACTTCTGTCCGGCGCGAGGCCTGCTCTGGATCGACCTCAACGGAGCGCATCACCTCGTAGTCTTCGCGACCATCGACTGGATCAAGGCAGACAAGCCCACCAGCGATCCCGCCGCCGAGTACACGCTCTGGCTCTTCTCCAACGATTCCTTGACTCTAGGATCGACGCCCGGTTCGCAACATCCACCCGCCGCGCTGACCAAAGCCATCGCGCGATGGACCGCGCAGCCGCTCCCCGGCTCCGCCATCATACAAAATATTACCCACGCCATTCTGGTCGATCCCGACGGCACGCCGCACGAGGTCGCACCCGCAACCCTCGGCATCGCACCACGACCCGCTATCTCTGAAACGAAAGTGAAGCCATGAGCCAAGCTATGAACAACACTCCGAAAACCCTCTTTGAAAAAGTCTGGCAGCAGCATCTTGTTGCGGAACCCGCAGGCGAACCCGCGCTGCTCTACATCGATCTCCAGCTCGTCCACGAGGTCACTTCTCCGCAGGCCTTCGACGGCCTACGTCTGGCTGGCCGCAAGGTTCGCCGGCCCGACCGCACCCTCGCCACGGTGGATCACAACGTTCCGACAACCTCGGTCGCTGATCGCCTGAACATCGTTGATCAGGTCGCCTCGCGCCAGATCAACGCGCTGCGCAACAACTGCGCCGAGTTCGGCATCGAGTTCTACGACGTGCAATCGCCCAACCAGGGCGTGGTCCACATCATCGGGCCGGAGTTGGGCTTCACCAAGCCGGGCATGACGATCGTCTGTGGCGACTCGCACACCTCGACCCACGGTGCCTTCGGGGCTTTGGCGTTTGGCATCGGCACCAGCGAGGTCGAGCACGTCCTGGCCACGCAGACGCTGCCCCAGTCCAAGGCAAAGAGCTTCCGCATCAACGTGGAGGGTGAGTTGGCCCCCGGCGTCACGGCCAAGGATGTCGTTCTCGACATTATCGGTCGCATCGGCACGGCAGGCGCCACCGGCTATGTCATCGAGTACGCTGGCTCGGCCATTCGCGGCCTCTCGATGGAGGGCCGCATGACGGTCTGCAACATGAGCATCGAGGCCGGTGCCCGCGCTGGAATGATCGCGCCCGACCAGAAGACCTTCGCCTACCTCAAGGGCCGCCGCTTCTCCCCCGGCACACCCCCCGAAAGCCGTCATTCTGAGCGAAGCTCAGAATCTCCGTCGTTGTCTTCTGCCGTCGACGAATCCATCTGGAACGAAGCGGTCGCGCATTGGAAGACCCTCGTCACCGATCCCGGCGCAACCTTTGACCGCGAGCTGACGATCAACGCCGCCGAGATCACGCCGACCGTATCCTGGGGCACGTCCCCCGGAATGGTCACCGGCATCAAGTCCACCGTGCCACTAGCCGACCCCAACGCATCCGAGGCCGACCGCAAGGCCTTCCACCGCGCGCTGGAGTACATGGGCCTGACCGCAGGCCAGCCCATCGAGAAGATCGACATTGACTGCGTCTTCATCGGCTCCTGCACCAACGGACGCATCGAGGATCTGCGCGCTGCCGCCGCCGTCGTTCGCGGCTATCACGTCGCCTCCACCGTGCGTACGATGATCGTCCCCGGCTCACATGCGGTCAAGGATCAGGCCGAACAAGAGGGCCTCGACCGCATCTTCAAGGAGGCAGGCTTCGAGTGGCGCGAGCCCGGCTGCTCCATGTGTCTGGCCATGAACCCCGACATGCTCCAACCCGGCGAACGTTGCGCCAGCACCAGCAACCGCAACTTCGAAGGCCGACAAGGCCGCGCCGGTCGCACCCACCTCGTCAGCCCCGCGATGGCCGCAGCCGCCGCCATCACCGGCCACTTCACCGACATCCGCACCTGGAACTTCAAGGAGGCAAAATAATGATCGCCATCAACACACTCACCTCCACCGCCGTGCCGCTACCCCGCCCCAACGTGGACACCGACCAGATCATCCCCAAGCAGTTTCTCAAGCGCATCGAGCGCACCGGATACGGCGACTTCCTCTTCTTCGACTGGCGCTACCAGCACGATGGCGCGCAGGACGGCCAACCCGAGCCCAGCTTCATCCTCAACGCCCCGGCGTACAAGGGCGCGCAAATTCTCATCGCCAGCAAGAACTTTGGCTGCGGTAGCTCGCGCGAGCACGCCGCTTGGGCGCTCACCGATTACGGCTTCCTAGTCGTCATCGCGCCCAGCTTCGCCGACATATTCTTCTCCAACGCGGGCAAGAACGGCATGGTGCTGGTCCGCCTGCCCGAGGCCGACGTCGAGCTGCTCACTGCACGCAGCACGGCGAACCCCGCGCACAAGATCACGCTGAACCTCGAAGCCCAGACTGTCACCGACGACGAAGGCTTCAGCGCCAACTTCGAGATCGATCCATTCCGAAAGTATTGCCTGCTCAACGGCCTCGACGATATTGGCCTGACCCTGCGCCACTCCGCCGAGCTAGACCAATTCGAATCCGCCCACGACAAAAAGTTCTGGCTAACCCCGAGGCCCGCAAATGCCTAGGATCTTCTTTATGACACGGTTTCACCTGTGTCATAAAGATCAATAAGTGCACATGAGGTAATCATGAAGATAGCTACACAGTTATTAGCTGCACTCATAACACCCGGACTCTGTATTGCTCAATCTTCATCTTCAGGTTCACAGCGGAACCATACAAACTATGTGTTGCAATGCAAAGGCGTGACCACTACGACCACGTCGCTGAAAGAAGATGGACCACAAGCAATTACTCAAAAAAGCACCGATGAATTACGAATTGTGCGGCACGATGGATTGTTAGACGTACAAGTAAATATTGCACGATACCGCTCAATGAATGAACGAACGAAAAAGTTTATGGATAAACCTGATTCATACAGAATCGTGGCAGAGACGACGGGTGAAGGCTTTATAGCAACGTCAAACAAAGGCTCAATAATGCCGTTATTTCGGGTGTTGACGATAGATCGTTCTCTTACTTATGGAACATGGACCGAAAGCGGCTTCACTTTATTATTAGAACCACAAAGCGAGCCTACCAGCACAACTGTATCTCTCGCATGCACTAAAGAATAGCTTCATCTTTTTGTAGTAGATCGGTTTCATCGGTGGTAAATCGGTGTTAAGTATTTCGACCGAAGCGACACAGCAGCATAAGGAGTCAACGATGGCAAACAAATCGCAGAGCAACCCCACCCTCACCGGAGCCGAGATTATCTGGGCGACGCTGGTCGGCGAGGGCGTCACCACCGTCTTCGGCTATCCCGGCGGAGCCATCCTTCCCGCCTACGATGCGCTGCGCAAGTTCCCCATCCATCACGTTCTGGCGCGGCACGAGCAGGGCGCATCGCACATGGCCGACGGCTACGCGCGCGCCTCGGGCAAGGTCGGCGTCTGCGTGGCCACCAGCGGCCCCGGTGCGACCAACCTCGTCACCGGCATCGCCACGGCCATGATGGATTCGATTCCGCTGGTCTGTATCACCGGGCAGGTCTCGTCGAAGGTTCTCGGCACAGACGCGTTTCAGGAGATCGACATTACGGGCATCACCCTGCCCATCACCAAGCACAACTTTCTGGTGACGCGCCCCGAAGACATCGCACCCACCATCCGCAAGGCCTTCCAGATTGCGGTTGCCGGACGTCCCGGCCCGGTGCTGGTCGACATCACCAAGGACGCGCAGCAGGCCTCGGCGACGTTCGACTTCGCCGCAGCCGCGCCCGCCGCGCACCGACCGCACCCCATGCTGCACGCCGATTCCAGTTCCATCCAGCAGGCCATCGAGCTGATCTCTGCCGCCCAACGCCCGGTGATTCTCGCGGGTCACGGCGTCCTCATCTCCGACGCGTGCATGCAGCTCCGCGACTTCGCCGAACGTCGTCAGGTACCCGTCGCCAGCACACTGCTCGGCCTCGGAGCCTTCCCTACTGACCATCCGCTTTCGCTCGGCATGATGGGCATGCACGGCGAGTCGTGGGTCAACAAGGCGATTCAACAGTCCGACCTGATCCTCGCCTTCGGAATGCGCTTCGACGACCGCGTCACCGGCACGCTCGCCACCTTCGCGCCCAAGGCCAAGAAGATCCACATCGACATCGACCCCGCAGAGATCGACAAGAACATCAAGGTCGATGTATCGCTGGTCGGCGACTTGAAGGCCGTGCTTGAGACGCTGCTGCCGCTCGTCCCGCCGCACTCCGACGCAAGCTGGATCGCCGAGATCAACAAGCTGAAGGGCGACGCCAGCGTGCGCGACATCATCAATCTGCCGGACAACGGCCACCTCTACGCCGCACACGTCATCAACGACATCTGGCGCGAGGCCAAGGCCGCCGGGCGTCTCGCCAACACCATCATCGTTACCGACGTAGGCCAGCACCAGATGTGGGAGGCGCAGTACTTCCGCCACGACTTCCCGCGCTCGCTGATCACCTCGGGCGGCCTGGGCACCATGGGCTTCGCACTGCCCGCAGCCATCGGCGCAAAGTTCGCCTGCCCGGAAAAAGACGTCTGGGTCATCGCCGGCGACGGCGGCTTCCAGATGACGGCCGCCGAGCTATGCACCATCCAGCAGGAGGGGATCGCCATCAACATCGCCGTCATCAACAACGGCTTCCTCGGCATGGTCCGCCAGTGGCAGGAGATATTCTACGACAAGAACTACGAGTGCACGCCCATCCTCTCGCCGGACTTCGTGCTGCTCGCAGCAGCGCATGGCATCGCCGGTACGCACGTCCGCCAGCGCGCCGAAGTCATCCCCACCGTCACCCGCGCGCGCACCAGCGGCCATCCCTTCCTCATCAACTTCCAGGTCGAGAAGGAAGACGGCGTCTATCCAATGATCGCTCCCGGCTCCGCCCTCCACGAGATGGTCCGCCGCCCCGCCGCCAACCCGCTGGTAGAACTCCCGGAGAGCGAATAAGTGCGCATCCAGCGCAACAATCCGCGCAGCGGTTGAATCGGAAGGGTACGGCTTTAGCCGTGCCACAATCCGCTCACTTAACCGCTTCGCAAAAAGCGCCAACGATGTTTCGAAAGGCCAAAAATGCTCCACACCTTCGTAGCACTGGTTCAAGACAAGCCCGGCGTCCTCACTCGTGTCGCCTCGCTCTTCCGCCGTCTCAGCATCAACATCGTCTCGCTCACGGTGGGCGAGAGCGAGCGGCCCGACACCTCGCGCATGACGATCGTCTGCGAGGCACCGGAGACGGCTGCCGACCGCATTCGCGCCAACCTGTATAAGCTGGAGATCACCGACGACATTGACGAGGTCAGCCGCTCGGAGGCGGTCATCCGCGAACTCTGCCTCATCAAGATCGCCGCCGGCCCCAGTGAGCCCAACGGCCTGCACTCTCGCTCGCAGATCTTTGAACTGGCGCAGGTCTTCCGCGCCAAGATCGTCGACCTTGCGCCGGAGTCCATCATGATTGAGATGACGGGAAGCTCCAGCAAGATTGAGGGACTCATTCAGGTTCTGCGCGAGTCCAACTACACCATCCTCGAGATCTCACGCACTGGCCGCATGGCCATGCGCCGCGGCCTGCACACTAGCCGCGTTCTGAAGGCTCTGGGACAGGCCAACGGAAGCGCAGCCGAAGCAGAGATCCTCCCTAGCGAATATTCCAACCTCTCTGAACAGGACTAGAGCGATTCCCGTACGATTCCCGTAATTGTGCATTCCAACGAACAACAAGCAAAAGCAGATTCCTCCGCTTCGCTGCGGAATGACAAATAAATACGATCCACACAAATTCGGGAACAGATCTAATGCTGCAGCTGTGCCTCAGCCGACTTTATCCCCTGTTTCGTCCGCAGCATATGCCGCGCCGAAACAGGGTGACGATGCACACGCACAGGAGCACCGGCCAGATCCAGACGGTAGAGAATCAGCAGATTTCGATCCGGGTCGTCGAAGGCCGGAATTGCCAGTACGCGTTCCAGCCGGTACGCCGGCGAGAGCGCGTCCATCTTGTCGTCCTCCACGTCGTTCCATGTGGCAAACCACCCCGGCTTGTACGCCGTCACGCGATCAGCCAGTTCCATCGTGCCGAAGTCGTCGCAGATGGAGGGCAATCCGGTCATCAGCGTCAGGTCCGACCCGCTGATCGACAGGATCAGGCGCGAGTGTTCCGGGTGCGCCGCTACCTCTCGATCCACCGCCGCACGAATCTGCGCGGCTGCGCTGACCCACGTGTACTCTGGATGGAGCAGATACCCCGTCGTCATCCATGCGCCATGCACTGCGACAAACAACAGCCCCGCACTCGCCAGCCCAGTCGTCGCCGTACGCAGCAAAAACAGATCAAATGCAGTGGTTGGAGCCTTGGCTTTATCGGACGTGAGCCGCAATCTGGTTCGCGCTTCAAAGACCAGCACCTCATCAAAGGCCATTGCTACCAGCATCGTCAACGGCACAGCAAGCACCAGATAGTATCGTGGCTGCAGGTTGTCGTGATATGCCAGAAAAGACGCGTATCCAAAGATCCAAAGAAGCAGAGCAATAGACAGTGGGTTGGTGCGTCCCTTTCGATAGCAGAGTCCCAGCAGCGAACCAAGCACCGCCAGGATGGCTAGCATAAACAACGTCTTGCCAATCCAAAAGCCGTCGATAACGGTGTCGCCAAGCACCGACCAAAGCGTGTTCCACTTCACCCCGGTATAGGTATTCGCGCTAAACAGATAGCGATAGTCCACCAGATAGTGAGGCCGCACAACGAGCAGGAAGTAGCTTCCCCAGCCCACCGCAGCCACTCCGCCCGAGAGCGAGGCCACGCGAAGAAACTGCCCCAATCGAGAGCCGCAGGCCGCCCATAACAGCCAGAAAATTGCAGGAAAGAGAAAAACAGCGGTCGTCTTGGTCAACACCATCAACGGAAGCAACAAGCCCAGCGCCACCGCTCGTCCCACCCCAGGAGAACTATCGCGAGCTGCACTTCCCGCAGAGGTCGCCGCCAGCAGCGATGCCAGCATCAGCAGGATCAGCAGCGGCTCCAGAATCGCCAACCGCATAAGAACAAAGCAGAAGGGGCTGATCGCCAGCAGAGAAACCGCAAGGGCGGGAGCCAGCGCGCGACTCTGCCGAGCGTACACACTCCCGCTGGCAATCGTCGACCAGCGTCGAATCAACGTATAACAGCAAACCAAAATCAACCCGAAGACCGAGACCGTCAGCGCGCGCGCCGCCACCAGACTCACTCCGGTCACGCGGAACAGTACCGATTCGATGGCGGGCCATACCGGCAGCGCCGCCGCCGGATTGAAGTCGCCCGGAACATTCCAATGACCCAGCAGATAGTGGCGAATCGCAGCGTCGCCGTACCAGCCCTCGTCGGTGTACTTCGACCAATCCATCCACGGCGAATGGTTCGGAAAGTCGGCGCGCAGATGCACGTAATGCAGCACGAAGAAGATTGCCGCAATCGCCAGCAACACCGCTTCAACGCACCTTGCCGCCACGCGAGTTCGCTCGCTGGGCGGTAGAGCGCACACCTCTGCCCCCGGCTTGTCTTCCGGCGTGGCATGAGTGCAGGTTGAATCCATCGACATATACGCAATCTATCCTGGAGAGATCGCAGGCAGAGTCCTCAGACGTGAACCAATAGAGATCAGGACGCGAAAGCCAGAACGCCAGCTCTATTATTCTAATTCCCCAACGCTATAACTTGTGCGGAGAGTTTGACGGGATCGGAATCGCGGGAAATAATTCGCTCCGACTCTTGCCTCTGCGCTGTTCTTGATGCAGTCCAATCCTCCTGCATCAACCCACAACCGACGCCAACGCAGGAACCGGCGTCCCATCCTCCAGAACCTCAGTACTTTGCACGTAGAAGTAGCGCAGATCGGCGTTGCCGAAGGTGGTGGTCATGGCAACGTCGGCGGCGTCGCGCCCGGTCGCCATCAAGACGCGGCCTGGACGAGCCTCGTTGTGGCGCGCGTCCATGGTGTGCCAGCGCCCGTCGAGCCAGACCTCGTACCACGCGCTGAAGTCTCCCACCCCGGTGCCGTACCAGCGAATATCGCCGAGGTACCCAGTCACATAGCGCGCCGGAATATTCTGGCAGCGCGAGAGCGTCACCGCCAGATGCTGAAAGTCGCGGCAGACTCCAACCCGCTCGGTGAAGACGTCCATCGCCGTCTTGGTGGGCCGTGCCGTCTGGTAATCGAAGCGAACCTTCTCGTGTACCCAGTCGCGGATCGCCGACGCCCGCTCCCAGCCCGGCTTCATCCAGCCGAAGAGATCCTGCGCCACGGGGACAAAGCGATCGACCTGACAGTAGCGGCTGGGCAGCAGAAATTGCAGCACCTCGCTGGGCAATTCGGAGACCGGAGCCTGTTCCGCCTCGACGTTCACCGGTTCCGGCATTCCTTCGATGTCGAGTGTGCTGGTTCCGCTCAGTCGCAGCAAACCCTCCGGCGCAACAAAGCGCGAGCAGCGATTGCCGAAGCTATCGCGATACTCCGTCGTGCCAATCAACTCTCCGTAACCGGGAGCGACGCCCTCGCCCAGCCGCTCGACCACCAGCACATTGCCCTTACGCACAAACCGTTCCAGCGAAGGATGCAGATGCAGCAACGTCACCATCGCCGAAGGATGCTCAAGATAAAACTGTATGTCGAACTCAGTCCGAATCAGCATCCATGTCCTCCGTAGTTCTGTATCTCGATTCAGGAAATCTTTGCGCAAGTCCTTGTTTTGACAGGGAGGAACTTTAGAGTATTCCAGTAATTGCTATAGTCCAATTTGTTTGTCATTCCGTAGCAAAGCTTTGCTTGTCATTCCGTAGCAGAGCGGAGGAATCTGCTGTTGCTTGCTCCACGATGAGCCGCGCCATTGGCGAAAAGTCTCTAAGAGTGCGAAGCAGGCGCAACACGTAGCAACAGTCTATCTCGCCACAAGCTCCTCTGCCGCTCTCGTGCCGCTCTTGACCTTGCTAAAGATCAGCAACAACGTCGCCCCCACCGCGATGCTGGAGAGCGCATCGACGGCCAACATTGCGCCCAGTCCGTGATGGTCATGGGCGCGCCCGTCAATCGCCGTCATATAGCTGATGGGCAGATTCGCCGACGCAGCCAGCAGAGCCATCTGGGTCGAAGCCAGCGCGTTTCCCGGCCCCACAATCTCGTAGCAGAGTGCCGTAAACGCTGTGTAGTTGATCCCGGTAAAGAAGTTGTAGACCAGCACACCCAACGCAAAAAAGAGCAGCGTGTGCGGAGCCCGAATCAGGCCCAGCGCGGCAATCGCTCCGCCAAACCCAGTCACAATGTACACCGTTCGCCGTGCAAACCGGCTGCAAATCCAGATCCCCAGCAGGCATCCCAGCGAGCAGACCACCGCAACATACGGCCCATTGATCGCCGTTACCCAGTTTTCCGAGGCGTGAAAGTCCGCGCCCAGCGCAGGAAATACATTGGTCAGCGCAAAGCAGGCCGTCGGCGAGAGAAAGCACAGCAGCCCCAGCAGGCACTCCCGCCGCTTGCACACGCGGTAGAGGTCGCCGAAGAAAGTGGAGAAGGTCTCGCTCGCGCTGCGCACCGAATGCTTCGGCAACGGAATGAAGAAGAGCAGCGCGGTCGGAATCATCATCAACAGCGCCAGCAGAACTGCAGCCGTCGTCGCAGGCAGAGTACGCATCAGGTGAACCGTAAGCCAGGCGAAGGCTCCCGCCGCTCCCAGATTAGCGATATTGCTCGTCCCGCCCACCTGCGCGTAGTGCTTGTCCTCAATCACATGCGGCATCCATCCGCCGTGCGCGTTGCCGAAGAGTACGGTCGACGCGCAGCCCAGCGTAACCACCACGATCAGCGCCGGAAGATTTCCCGTCAGCAGCGTCGAGAGACCCAGACAGATAGCAGCCACCGCCGCAAAGACCATCGCATACGTCCGCTTGCTGAAGTGTACGTCCAGAACCGGGCAGAGCAGGAAGGCCCAAAAAGTTGGCGAAAATCCTACCGCAGAGACCTCGGCAATCTTCTCCACCGAGACACCGCGCGCCGCCAGCAAAATCGGCAACGCCGTCGAGACGAAGCCATAGTAGAAGCCCAGCGGAGCAGCCGCTAGTCCCATCGCCCAAGGTGGTAGCTGTCGCCGCATCCGCAATTCTTCCCCCATTCATCAACGATACCCCAAACTCACCGCGCGACCGAGCCGAAATATGCCAGATTGTGGCAACCTGTATGCATGACACTTGACCCGATCCAGATTCGCGTCCTCGGCGCATTGATTGAGAAAGAGATTGCCACGCCGGAGAACTACCCTCTTAGCCTGAACTCGCTGGTCAACGCCTGCAATCAGCGGTCGAGCCGCGATCCCGTCCTCAACCTAACCGAGGAGGAGGTGCGTCAGGCGCTGCACTCGCTCGACGACATGGGGCTGACCGCGGTCGAGCGATCCAGCCGTGTGGACAAATACGAGCACTGCATTCGCACCGTGCTCAACCTGCGCCGCGACGAGACGGCTCTGATCTGCCTTCTCTTTCTGCGCGGCCCGCAGACTCCCGGCGAGCTTCGTTCACGCGCCGACCGCCTCTACAGCTTCGACGGCCTCGACGCCGTCGAGAACACACTGACGCGCATGACCGCACAGCCAGAGACCGCAACGAGCGACAACCTCTCGGCGAACAATGAGGACGAAAGATCGCTGGCCACGCGGCCATTGGCCGTCATGCTGCCACGCCAGCCGGGCTCACGCGAGTCGCGTTACGCCCATCTGCTCGGCGGCCCGGTCGACCTCGCCGCGCGCGACACCAGCGCCGAGAGGCTGTACGCGCGCAATCCTTCCGCAACCGAGCAGCCTCAAACCAGCGACTTCGCGGAGACATCCGCACGACTGGAGGCATTGGAGACCGAAGTCGCAGCCCTCCGCTCCGCCCTCACACAGTTGCAAGCCAAACTGAACGCTGACTCCTGACGCAATTATTTGGCGACCGCGGATCGAAAAATGACTATAATGGTCATTTAGAGGTGAGGTTATGGCTAACTGGCGAGCGACCAATGCGAAGGCGAAGTTCAGCGGACTGCTGGACGCAGCCGAGTCTGAAGGTCCGCAGCTGATTCATCGTCGCAAGCAAACGTTTGTTGTGACGACAACAGCGGAGATCGAACGTCGCCTTGCGGATGCAAGAGAGGGCAAGCGCGAGAAGTTTATCAGCGCGTGGGATGCGCTGCGGCCTTCGTTCGACCAACGGTTTGATGTGGACTTTCCGCGCATCAAGGGCGGGATTCGGCCGGTAGACCTTGGGTAATCTACTCGACACCAATGTCCTATCGCAGTGGACGAAACTGAAGCCCGATGCTGGCGCAGTGCGATGGCTACGTCAGGTTCGCCCCTCGGAGCTATTTGTCAGCGTGATCTCTCTTGCCGAGATTCGCTACGGGATCGAAGAGATGCCAGCAGGACGCAAGCGACGGAGCTTCGAGCACTGGCTTGCTAACGATATTCGTCAGGGATTTGCGGGGCGCATCCTTCTGGTGGACGAACGCGTCGCCGAAGAAGCGGGTCGGCTGACGTCGCTGGCAAAGAAGGCCGGAGCCAAACCAGATTTCGCTGACGCTCTGATTGCAGCAACGGCCCGGATTCACGGCCTACGCGTCGCCACCCTCAACTACAAGCACTTCGAGCGGTTGGATGTGGAGCTGGTGAAGTTCTGATCGGTTCGTCACAAACCCCATCAGTGCATACCCGACTATCTCTAGACTTGTTAGCTAAAATGTTATTCTTCGTTCATTTTAGCTTTTATTTGCGCAGCCTTAAGCTGCTCGCCAGTTTGTTCGTATGCTTCGAGTAACAGCGGATATGTCTTGTGACGGGTAGCAGGACTCACATGGTAGGCTAGCGGGGCAAGTTGTTCTATTACTTGGTTAAAGGCTCCCTTCCTCTTTAGCATGTGTGCAAGGGCGTGTTTGCAAATGACGTCGTTCGGTGTTTCCTTCAGGGCGATCTCAAAGTTGTCGATGGCCTTATCTGTTCCGAGCGGATCACCACTATCTCGAAGAAGCATACCCCATTCTCTAAAAATTAAAGCACGATCATGCCCGGAATTTGGTGCATTTGCAGCAGCCTGTTCATAATAACGAAGGGCTTGGGATATATCTTGCTTTTTGTGTCTATAGAATTCGGCAAAGCTTCGAGCAGCCTTCCAAGAACTTTGGTTCCTTTGTAGAGCTTTCTCATAGAGGTTTTGGGCCGCGTCTGTATCACTTTTCTTTTCCGCTGCGGCAGCCAAATCTAGCAATGCGCTCTCCGCCCCACCCTTTCCTTGTCGAATCTCTCTCACAATAAGTCGTTCGCTTAGGTCTGCAACGTCTTTTGCTTCAAACCAGTCTGCCATTCGAGTTCTCACATTATCAGCGCTGCCTGGCTGTCGGTTGAGATTGGTATAGACGAATGCTCGTGTAATGGGAAGCAGCGAGTAACAGTAATCATTCTGATCCGCATCGAAGGTGCGTTGGATCATTGAGTCTTTTAGCAGGTCGTCAAGACAATCAATTACTTTTTGTGCAGAGGTATTAGAGCCAACCACAATAGCTTCCGTTAGCAGCGGCCGTTGAAAAAGCGACAAAACCTCGAGTGCAGATTTTTCGACGCCGGTTAGAGAGTCGAAGACTCTTCGGAAACTAAACTCAAGTAACTCCTCACCTTTCTTTTGACTTGCTGTGATCGCATCCGCCGCTGCGAGAGCTTCAGCGGCGTCTCGCGATTTTGCCAGCGTCCACTTGATCGCTAGAGGCAGTCCATCACATGCTCTCGATATCCGATTTTTCTCTGGCTCTTTGAGAGCTTGGATATATCCTAGGCCCGCTTTCGATGCCAGTTTGGAAATAAACTTAGATGCTTCACCATCGGTCATTGACCCCAAAGCTATGGGATAGATTGAGGTGCGGACGGATGTGCGGCGCGAGGTTGTTATAGCTCGGACGCCTACGGGGAGGGTGTCTAGAAAATGAATGACGCGCGCATCATCAACTGTTTCAAGATTATCTACATAGATAAGCCCGTTGCTACGCTCAAGCAGGCTTCGAACACTATTTTCCTTTTCTTCGACAGGGCGTGACAGCACATCTGAGAAGCCGAGTACATCAAGGATTGTGTCTAGTAGGCTCTCGAAAGTTGTTAGTTTAGGTTTTAGTGCCCGAATCCCAGTGGTGCTTAATTCCCTGTCCTTCGCAGTGATGGAGACTATGAAATCAAAATTCTTCTTTTCGTAGGCCCGTAGGGTGGCCCATGTTGCTAAAGCCGTTTTCCCTGTCCCTCCAATTCCAGTTATTGCGACGACTGATGACCTTTGATCTTGCAATGCACTTTCAACTTCCCTACATGGCTCATCGCGAAGAACGAAATCGTCATATTCTGGCCGAAGAATCCTGAAGTTAGGCTCATCGACGTTGAATACTTGCTCGGTGAGAGGTCCAGCTATATTTCTTGAAACAGCGTCCGCTTCATCTGCGTTCAGAATTCGGGTGGAGTCCTTTTCTCTAAGCGCGGAGTACCCTTTGAGAAACTCCGGTTTTAGGCACGGGCTTTTTGCTTGGAAACGTTCCAACATCGGGCCACGAGGAGGTACGATGGCGATTCCGATATAGGTCTGATCCTGCTGTATAAGTACCCTGTAAAATTCTACCCATATACGGTCACTCAGATACTTGCGAATCTGATCGTTAAATAGTTTTCCATCCATTCTGGTCTTGATACCGCAAAGGGCGTATGTTTTGTCGCTTATACCGAAGATCAGTAATCCGCCCCGGTTGTTGTGAAAGGCCAGTACATCTACTGCGATGCGGCTCCAACCGATTAGTTCCCCCTTATCCTTCCCTGATCCTGGACATCCGTGCTTAAAATCCCAAAGCTCGTTTTCAGTGGAAATCCCAGCACGAATCTTAAGAGTAGCTTCGTCGATGAGAAGTGCTATTACTGCTTCAGTATCTCGTTGCCTTATCGCTCGCTCAATTTCAGCATGGATATCCATTGTTCAGCCTTTCCTATGTGCATCATACGCCGACTCTATCTACTGTCTATTGAAAATCCGACAAGAGCTAGGTAGCAAAGCTGATTCCATTTGAAAGAACAAAAGAAGGCGCGGGCTAAAGCCCGCGCCTTCGTGTTATTTATGTTGGTGTGTTGCGGCACGGCTGAAGCCGTGCCCTTCCATGTTGGGGTTAGTTCTTGGTGACGGACTCCTCTGCGACGGCGGGCTTGATCTCGTTTAGCGAGATGAAGCCGGGCTGCTCCTGCTCGCCGAGGATCTCCTTGCGGTAGAGCTTGGCCATCACTGCGTTTTCGGCGTCCTGCTTCATCTTGGCGTCGCGAGCGCGGATCTTCTCCTCACGGGCGTTCTTGGCGATGCCGTTCTTGTCGAAGGTATCGTTGGCCGCCGCGTTGACGTGCGCCTCGTTGAGCGTCAGGTCGTACTTGTCCTGATGATCGATGCCCACCTTCTTGCCGCCGGCGAAGATCTCGTGACGACCATGCTCCTCGTACCACTTGGTCAACGTCGAGGTCATGTGCATCTTCTCGATGATGTTGCGCCAGCCAACGCCGGTGTTGTAGGCGCAGAAGCTGATCTCGCCCTCCTGCGTGGCGTACGGGATGATGCACTGCTCGGTGCGGCGGAAGTCGTAGTTGAAGAGATCCTGGAACCACATGCCGGCGATGAAGAGGAAGTTCCAACGATCATTGCGGCGCTTCTCCACATCTTCCAGAGTGCGGTCGGCGGTAACTTTGCCGTAGTCGCGTCCGCTGGCTCCAAAGCTCTTATCGAACTTGGTGAGCAGATCCTTGATCTTGAAGTGCGTCGGCGCGTTCTGCGGCGTGTAGTTGCGCAGCAGAGCCAGCGCGGCGCCAAGCATGGTCAGGTACTTGCCACGGGCAGAGTCGTTGACGCGGGCAATGTCCTTGGCGAGCTGCTCGGCCTGAATGAATGCGGTGACCGGCGCGGCTTCCTTGGTCTCCTTGTCGACCATGATCGCCATGGCGATGCCGCAGTTCGGGTGGCATCCGCAGGTAAGTTGGCCCCACTCGCGGTCTGGTCCGTGAACCAGATCGGCCCAGTCGGAGAAGGTCGACATGAACGAGATGGGAAACCAGTCGCGCGTTGGCTCGCCCAAGCCGGTCTGCTTCTTCACATCGTGCGCCATGTGCGAGAGAGTGTAACGCTGCGCCATACGACGCTCGTCGCTGATGGCCTCGTCGCGGCCCGTAAAGCTGACCGGCTGGAAGCTGAGGAAGTGGATCTTCTTCGGATTGTCGAGAGCGAACTGAATGATGCGGCCCACCTGCTCGTTGTTGATGCCATTGACGATGGTGGTAACGGGGACGATGTCCACGCCCGCCTCGTGCAGGTTGTGGATCGCCTGCAACTTCACGTCGAACGCATTGCCCACCTTGCGATGCGAGTTGGCCGCGTTGCCGATGCCGTCGAACTGGAGATAAACGTAGCGCAGACCCGCCTCATATGCGGCCTTGCAGAACTCCTTCGACTTGGCGAACTCGATGCCGTTGCTGGCCGCCTGCACACTGGTGTAACCAACCTTGCGCGAGTAGGCGATGGCGTCGAGGAAGTAGGGACTGAGCGTCGGCTCGCCGCCGGAGAACTGTACGCTCATCTGCCGCTTGGGCTTGATGGTGACGGCGTTGTCCAGCATGGTGGTGATGTCTTCCCAGCTCAACTCATGCACGAAGCCAACCTGATTGGCGTCCATGAAGCAGGGATCGCACATCATGTTGCAGCGGTTGGTGAGGTCAATGGTCAGAACCGCACCGCGACCGTGGGTCAGCGTCGAGGTGCCGTGGTTGTGCAGCTTCTCGTCGTTATGGGCGCGGATGTCGCGGCCCGGGAAGGTCTCTTCGAGATGGCGCATGAAGGCCGGGTCGATGGACATGACGTCCTCGAAGTGGCCGTGAATCGGGCAGTCCTTGACCATCAGAATCTGACCGTCGCGCTCGATGATCTGCGCCTTCAGCTCGCCGACCTTCTCGTTCAAAAGAATCTCGTGCGGCAGTTTGCCGTCGACGATCTGCTGGCGAATCTCCGGCAGACACTTGGGACAAAGAGAGTCGGTGGTACGCGGCCAGCCTAGCGGCGGCTTCTCCTTCTCGTAGCTCTTCTGCAGGGGCTTTTCGCTCCACTTGGGAGTGAAGCTGGGCGAATCTCCGAAGATCGAGTTGAGGCCACTGTAGACCGCCCATCCACCTTTGGCGGCCTGTACGATCGCGCGTTCCATCAATTTTGCGGGCTTCTTTGCGGGCGTTGCCATAATGATCTCTCTCCTGAAAAAATTCTGTGGGACGGGGCCTAGGCTCACTCATCCTGCTGGTGCTTGGCGCGACGGCTGCTTCAAAGCAAATGCCGTCGCAATAAAAGTTACCGTCGCTAAATTAGGACGTATTCCATTCTCCACGGTACGCAGGCAGAGGCAGGATGAAAAGCATCAACTAGCGAACGGCAAGATTCTGCATTGAATGGGGATTCAGCGCGGCGGGTGGAGCTGGCGCGAACCCATTCGTAGCGCGAGCGGCGGGGTTTCAAGAAGCCCGCCGAGGTAGCACGCGGAGCATTTTCGGTAATAGCGTAGACCATAGCAGCACGAGCAAAATGCGGGGATTCTTCGCTTCGCTCAGAATGACAATTCATTCTTGGCCTATAGCAATTCCGACAATGCTCTAGAGGATGATTCGCATCCTCAGACCGAGCAGAACCGGGGTGTAGGTCTTGCTCGCATAGGTGGGGTGAATTGCGACTTCGATGTCTGGACCAAGGTCCACGCTCTGGGTCAGGCGCAGGCGATAGAAGCTCTCAATAAGGCCTTCATGATGGTGAGCCAACGTATTCGGCTCGGAGTGAACCAGCGCGATGCCAAACATGTCGCCGCGTCGTCCGAAGGGCTTCATCTGGGCAAGGCCAAGCTCTTCGACCTGGCGGATCGAGCTTCCGCCGTGGGTTGCGAATCCCAGTCTGCCGAAGGGTGCCCAGCCGTTGCGGAGTTCGTGCTCGAAGCCGATGCCGCCGCCCGCGCCGCTACCCAGTGAGCGCGTGTCGTCGCGCCACAGGTTGAAGCGATAGTCGCGGAACTGTTTGCCGGGTTCGCCGGAGAACCAACCCGCCTCGACCGACTGCATGTACTTGCGATCGACCATGGTTTCGAGATTGCCCTGCGGCGTACCCTCCGTGTCCACCGTAAGCAGGTGGATGTAGAGGCGCGGAGTGGCTTGCCACTCGACCGCAGCGCCGCCCGCGTAGGCGCCGTCGGAGGCGAACGAGGAGTTGCCGTCGCTGCCTCCGTTGAGGAACTGCGTGCGTTCGTCGTCGTTGAACATGCTGAGGCTGATGAACTCGTTGGGATGAATCTTGCCGACGTAGAACGAGAGTCGCTTGTGGAAGAGATCCTGCCGCCAGTAGAGAAGATTCAGCGTGATCGGCTGCTCTGCGCCGCCGCCCTGTAGACAGTTCAGTGTAAGTCCCGAGCCGAGGCCGTTGCTCAGATTGAACTGCTGGCTGATGCCGATGTTGGTCTGTGAGCGGACGACCATGCTGATTGATCCTGCCGTGCTGTCGCTCTCGTAGACCTTCCACGCGGCGGTCACGTCGGCGCGCCCGTCGGTCTGGTCGTGACGCCCGGCGCCCGGCGTCTCGGTCGCATACTGGCTGACGAAGGTGTAGGTCGCGCCAAACTTCAGCCGCGCAGTCTGGCTCATCCAATCAGTCGCATGATTGAACGGCTCAACCACCGGAGCGAAGAAATCATGCGTAAAGACTGGGTCTGCGGGAATCTTCGACACAGCCACCGAGTCCCAGTCAATCTCCTGCCGCAGGTCGTCCGGCTCCTCGGCCAGAGTGGCGTAATGCGGCGCCGGACTGGTGTAGGGCGCAGGACTGGTGTAGCTCGAAGGTTGGTCCGTCTTCGGCGCAGAGCCAGAGCGATTGCTTCCGCTCTGGCCTGCGACCGGCAAGCTCATTGCAACGAAGATTAGCAGCGACCAAGTCTTCATGGCATGCCTCTCCAAAGTTCTACCAAGTTAGTGCCCCGAACATCGCAGAGATGATTGCAGTCGATCCAAGCTGTAATCGCTCCGCACACACCTTGGCTAAGCCTGCATAGGAGTACCGTGAACGTCATACGAGAGGTGACGCGTCTCAGAGATGAGTGCCCGCGCCTTTTCCACCACCTCAGGCGTTCCGTGAACCACCAGCAGAAACTTGTCGGACTTCAATGCAAATTCGTATTTGATGACACTGTCTCTGGGGATGCCAATGCTGACCAAGCCCGCTCCAGCGGCGCTCACGCCGCCGACAACTACCGCGCCTTCAAGTCCTGCCACGATCCACGCGACCCACGGCCCAGCCACCAGAATCGGCCCGATACCCGGGATTGCGAAGAGCGCAGAGCCGAAGAGCAGTCCCCAAAATCCGCCCCAGAACGCACCAATCTTGCCCCAGTACTCCATCCGGTCGCCGGCGTTGTAGTAGCCGACCACATGCTCGTCGGTGTGGGTGTCCTTGGCTGCAATCGAGAGACACTTCATATCGATGCCAGCCTCCTGTAGATCCTTTACCGCATCCTCTGCCTGCACGTGGGTCTCGTAGATTGCGACGACTGAATTACGCGTTTCCATTTTAAACTCTCCAGTTTCCTGTTTATTGAAGGTGCGTTGAGCGTTCACTCGATTCAGAGCATCTTCGCCGTCTTTGAAGCGTACTACTCCGTCCTTCACGCGCTTGCGAAGGGTGCGACACTGACTGCATCGTTCCTGTTTCTAGTAGTGGCCCAGATGAGCGATATGCATGGCGTCGGCGTAGAACTCGCTGACCAGATCGCCAACAGCCGATCCGGCGAACGAGGTTCCAAAGCTCTCCATCGTCTGCTTTGCGCCGCGGTTGGACTGTGGATAGTAGAGATTAGTCAGAGCGATGCCTCCGAGATTGCCCGACATCTGCGCAAAGTTCAAGGTGTGATTGCCGCTGTCGGTTCGAGTGATGATCGGGCGAGTGGCAGCATAAAAACCGCGGCAGAAGATGTTGTGACCAGGCCCCATGCGGTAGTAGCGCGGATCCTCATGGAGGAGGTTCGCCATCACGCTGTCGCTCAGAATGTCTTCGGAGGTTCCTCGAATGGCGGCTGCCCCAAGCCTCTCTCCGAAGGCTCCGCGATCGGTGCCATAGTTCGGAGAGCCGTTGATGAGTTGCTCCCAGCCAGCTGATGCAAGCCAGCCCAAGGCCGACATTGGCGAGAGAGCATTCTTAACCCCAAGCAAAGCCTTGTCGCCAGCACTCAGTGTGGGCGCGGTCTGTCCCGGGTCAATCTTCTTCTGCGTCGGCGAGGCCTGCGGAATCGACGCGCCCTTGCCCGCCGCGCTCGTACCACTGGCGCTGAAATTCGACGCTACAGTCAACTCCGCGTTGGCGCTTGAGCTGTCTGCATGGAAGCCCGGAGCGTTAGGCAGGGTCAACATAGCCTGAGCCTCTTGCCCGAAGACGGCATCCTGCGCCATGGCCGCCGCAACAGGAAATGCGAAGGCTGCAAGCAATGCGCCTGCGGCAATAGTACGTCGGACTGTGCGGTTCGATCTCTTACTCATGAAAACTCCCTCTCGTTGGTGCTGCTTATATGTCCATACGGGCTCCTGATGGGCCGCCACGCAACAGAGCAAACGAGATCCCGTATACAAGAGAGACGCTCGTCGCACACCCTGAGTTGCCCACACGACGCAGATTGCATGGTGTAACCAATCAGGCACCATGCGCACGATAGCACAACTTCGCCATTGACCCGCAGTTTTATTCCTATCCATACTAAAGGGTGGAGAGGTGTATCCCTATGGCGAACGATGAACCAACGCGTTGGGAGCAGCAGTTGCGAGAGGCCGCCGTGCGCGCCGAAGAGGATGTGCGCCGTGTCGTGACCTACATCAATGACAAGGTGGTGCTAGAGGTTCGCCTCAGCGGATCACAGGCTCTGCGCACCGCAGCCAATGAGTTGATGAAGCTGGCCCAGCACATGGATGATCGTCGCGCCGCAACGCACCAGCAGCCGCCGCAGCCTTCAACCGAAACACCAAATTCTGCGCCAGACAAGGACAAACCACAACCTTGAACCGCATCACTCATCGTCGCCGCTTCAGCCCCGCAGGTGTGCGGAGACGCACGTTTGACTGGATACTGCTATCGGCTCTGGTGCTGGTTCTTGCAGGATGCCGCCATAAAAACGCGCAGACGACCTATCAGCCACCGCCGCCGTTGCCGCCGCCAACCACGAGCGCTCGTCCGTCCCATTCCGAAGCGAAGAGCGAGAGCGCAGAAAACCGGACAACGTCGAGCAAATCTGCCGGAACGACCGCAGTGCAACCGACTCCGCACGGCAAGCCGGTCTCGAGCGAGACGGGGCTGGCAAGCTGGTACGGCCCGCCCTACGCCAATCATCCCGGAGCCGACGGCTCCATCTACGACCAGAACGCTATGACCGCCGCGCATCGCACCCTGCCCATGGGATCAATCGTTCAGGTGACAAATCTTGCCAATGATCAGTCGGTCTATGTGCGCATCACCGATCGCGGCCCGTTCGTGGACAACCGCATCCTCGACCTATCGCTGGCCGCAGCCCGGTTTATCGATCTCTATCGAGTGGGAGTATCCAAGGTGCGCGTGGAGGCCTACGCTCCGCCCGTGCATCCGGGCGTCGATCCTGCGGGAAAGTGGTGCGTGCAGATCGGAGCCTTCATCGACCCGAACGACGCCATCCAACTCAAAAACGACCTGACGCGGCGCTATGCCACGGCCAAGGTCGTCGAGTTCGCCGGACCAACAGGCCATTGGGTGCGCATCAATCCAGTCAAGTCCGACAAGACCACCGCCAACCAGATCGCCGACAGCATCCACGTCCCCGACGCCCAGCCATACATCGTCCGCCTCAACTAAACACTAGAGCATAACGATCCGCGCCAACTCGAAACGCACCAAACCCCGACACATCGCGTCAGAGTTCGGCGCGATGTGTCGGGGTTGGCCTTACATGGGTTGAGTGCTGGATTTAGTTTGTGGCTGAAGTTGACGTGGTGCTGCCTGTTTTTGCTTTGCCAACTTCTACGGCGAATATGTAGTTGGGGCCGAACATATTCGAGGTGAAGATCACCATTTTGTTGTCAGGGCTGAAACGCGCATTCGGCTCGCTTCTGGCGTAGTCGTTTTTGGATAGGTCCGCCAGTCGAATTGAGTGCAGCGAGTCATCAGGGAAGGGACGAAGAATCTTGATCCATTCCCTTTTAAGCATCATGTGACCATGAATGCCGGCCTTGTTATCGTGAGCGGACTGATTGCCATCGCTACAGAAGAATCTGTCGTTGGTTGAAATATTGTAATGCACAGAGGCTTCCGCTTTATTCATATGATAGGAGACCTCTTTCCCGGTTTCTACCTTGTATCCGCCGATGGCGAAGTCCTCTCCCTTTGCAGTTTGCAGGTCGTACCAGATGGTCTTGCCATCATGGCTCCAGAACTCATGAGTCGCAATCTCGGAGGGATCATTGCGCTGGCGAATCAATTTGTTATTCGATCCGTCCGCACGGATCGTCCAGACGCGATCCACCTTGAGCGATGGGCCTTCGTGAGCATACATCAGCAAGGTCGGATCGGTCGGTGAAAACTGCACATGATTCAACCAGTCCGTCCCCTTCAAGATCGTCTTGACCTCTCCCGTCTGTATATTGAAGGTGAAAATATCTTCAGGTGTATGAGAGGAAAAACGCTTTTCTGATGCATCAGCGTTAGCTTTTGCTATAGCATCGCCGCCACCATTGCGGCTTGATTTTTCCTCTGGGTGAGCTAATGCCTCGGCTTTGCGAGCATCAATCATAGCTTGTCGATTGTCGCCCAGAGTTTTGAGAGCATCTTTTAAAGCTAGCAACTTGTAGTGGTCGAAATCTGGCGCTACTCCCTCTACATACATTCCCGCCAGTAGCGTCTCGTCTGAATTCACCGAACTTACATGGCCACGAGCTGGAAGATTCGGCAACTGAGTCACCTGCTTTGTATCAATATCTGCTACATAGTAGTGACCATCATTATAATTCTCATAGAAGACTCTCCGCGTCTTAGTCCCGACAATGATGTCACCTAGTTTCCCACTCACTACAATCTCGGCTTTAAGTGTAGACAAGTTAAGATCATAGATACCCTTCGGAGAGACATAAATCATGTCCTTGCCGTCAGGAGTGTATGCATTGACATCAAAATAGAGTCCAACCGAGTTAGGCTCATCGCTCAGACGAGTTACTCGATGCCCAGTACTTGAATCAATCCATGTCTTCAGTGGCGTTTTTACCTGAGCCGTCGCAGACGTTGAAACTGCCTGCCCGAAAGTGTTGTTTGAGGTCGAGAATAATAGAAATAAAGCAACAAGGGAATATATACTAGTTTTTATTCCTCGCCTATTGTCCTCAGAAGCTCCTGTCATATTCCGGTGAATCCCATTCATGTATATCATCATTTCTCCTAAATGCTCTTTGTTTGAGTTATTAGCACTGCGTGATTGAAGTTGGCTGATTGCCTGGACATAATGAATCAGGATTCTGTGGAACAGTTTCAGTTTGTGCGACGTAGGCATAATATTGTGCATGGTTGAATGAATTGACTGCACTATTAGCGTTGGATTGAGCTCCAACGATGTCACCATTCTCTATGTCTATTTCTGCTGCATTGGCAAAGCCTCGGGCATCGATCGCTGCATAGTTGGCAGTAGAAGCGGCCGTGGCTGATTGTACGGCTTGGCTAATGGCGTTTGAGTCGTTGGCCGCTGCGGCATTGAGGGCTGCTAGGTTGTCATCAGTGGGGTTTTGTTTGTATACGGATAGTGCATCTTCAAATTCAGAATCTGCTTCATCAGCTGCGGCACTGTCGATCGCGGCAGCAGACGAAGCAACACCGGCGGACGTTTGAGCGGCGTCAGCTAGAGTATCCGCCGTACCGACAGGATCTTGCGTAACATCAACGCAGTTGGATTGCGCCCTTGAAGAGATTGTTAAGGCAAAAAGAAATACTACGAACAGTAGTATTTTTGTTCGTTCGTTCGTTCGTTCGTTCGTTCGTTCGTTCGTTCGTTCGTTCGTTCGTTCGTTTCAGTTTAGTGCCCTCCTTGATTTGGAATCAACGACACGGCAACGGTACGCAGCGCAACTTACTGTGTCAACACAATTTATTTAGCGTTGCTTATTAGAGATCGCTAATATAGAAGCAGATAATTCCTGCCTTCTTTGCGTCATCAATTCTGGCATGATCAAGATGCTGCCACGCCTGCCCTCCCGTTACAATTGAGCTGATGATGACAACCGAGAGCAGCAACAGGCAGACCTGAAATCACGCATTGAGCGGCACTTTGCCGCAGGAGCCAGCGCCGTCGCGTTCTATGCGTTGCGCAGCGCGCTGGAGGCAGGAACTCGGCGCTCGCCCGAGACGCCGCTGATTATTCCCGAGGGAGCGGTGGTCGTTCCCGGCTCGCGCGCCATCCCCAGCGGATACGGCTGGCAGATGGGCCTGAGCGTCTACACCCCGATCATCGTCAAGTATCGCGACGAAAAGACCGATCTTTCAACGACTCTGGAAGACCTGTTGCGGTAGAAGTTGCGCCATACCTGATAAACTCGGTACTGATGGCTCAAGATAAATTACGAATAATCCCCCTTGGGGGCCTTGGCGAGTTCGGCATGAACTGCACGGTCCTCCGCTGGCAAGATGACATTATTGTCATTGATGCCGGTCTCATGTTTCCTGAAGAAGAGCTGTTGGGCGTCGACATCGTCGTGCCCGACATCAGCTATCTGACCGAAAATCGCGACAAGGTTCGCGCGATCATCCTGACCCATGGTCACGAGGATCACATCGGCGGACTGCCCTGGATCCTCTCCGAGATCAACGTTCCCGTGTACGGCACGGAGTTCACTCTGGCCTACGTCGAGGGCAAGCTCGACGAGCATCGTCTGCTGGACAATGCCGAGCTGATTGAGGTTTTGCCTGGGCAGCGGTTCAAGATAGGGCCGTTCACAATTCAGCCGATCCGCGTAACCCACTCGCTGGCCGACTGCGTTGCCTACGCCATCCACACCCCGGCAGGCGTCGTCGTCCACACCGGAGACTTCAAGATCGACCTGTCTTCTCCCGACGGCAAGCCCTTCGATCTGCATGCCTTCGCCGAGTTGGGCAAGCACGGCGTACTTTGTCTGATGCAGGACTCGACCAACGTCGATCGCTCGGGCTATACGCCGGGCGAGCGAGCGGTTCGTCCGCGTCTGGAAGAGATCTTCGCGCAGACCAAGAAGAAGCTCTTCTTCAGTTGCTTCTCCTCGTCGATCCACCGCATTCGCATTGCGATGGAGTTGGCCGAGCTTCATGGTCGTAAGGTCGCAGTCATCGGCCGCTCGCTGGATAATTCCACCGAGATCGCGCAGGATCTGGGCTATCTGGATCTGCCTCCGGGGCTACTCATCAATCCCAACCAGATGCGCGACATGCCAGCCCACAAGCTGATGGTGATGATCTCTGGAACGCAGGGCGAGCCGATGTCGGCGCTCTCGCGCGCGGCGGTCAACAACCACAAGTTCGCCCACATTGACGCTGGCGACACGGTGTTGCTCAGCTCGCGCGTGATTCCCGGCAACGAGAAGTCGATCTATCGCATGATCGACCACTTGGAACGGCGCGACGCCAAGGTCATTCACGACGACGGCACCGCCGGTCTCATCCACGTTAGCGGCCACGGATCGCAGGAAGAGATGCGCCTGATGATCAACCTCATGCGGCCCAAGTTCTTCGTTCCCATCCACGGCGACTATCGCCACCTGAAGCGTCACGCGGAGCTTGCAGCCGGAACCGGCCTGGTCGAAAAGGTGATTCTGCTCGAAGACGGCGAGATCCTCGAACTCGACAAACACTCCGCACAGAAAAACGGCAAGGTCACCGTAGGCCGAGTCTGCATCGACTCCGGCGGCTCGATCGACGTGGTTGATGACGTGATCCTGCGCGAACGCCAGCACATTGGCGAAGGCGGAATCGTCCTGCCGATCATCACCATCAACAAGCGCACCGGACAGGTGGAGAACATCCCGGAGATCGTCATGCGCGGCGTCACGCTCGAGGATCCGATCATGATCGCCGAGTCCAGAAACGTCGTGCAGCGAACTCTGGAGAACTCCAGCGACGAAGAGAAGGCCGACTACGGAGTCATCAAGGAAAAGATCCGCGGCGACCTGAAACGCTACATCCAGAAGAACATGAGCCGCAGGCCGCTAATCATGCCCGTCATTCTGGAAGTCTGAGAAATCCTTGCATAACTAGAAAGCGGCATCCTGACGACGCAGTCAGGGTGCCGCTTTCTTTTGCGCTGAAAATACGCGCCATCCAGAGCATTTCCACTATTACTATTTTCACGGTTACTGTAATGCAGGATGATATTGTCACTCTGAGCGAAGCGAAGAATCCCCGCATTTTGCTCGCAGAGCGATACATTACACCATCGCTGAAAATGCTCTATCTCTGGCGAGCGTGTTCTCACCACGACGCAGACCAACAACTTCGAGCGCATGGTCAACAACAATTCCACCGGAGGTGGAACGGTCCACAACCACTTTGGAAGAAACAACTATTCTCAAGCCGGAGGCGACTTCAAATCACAGTGGGCACAGCACGAAAAGCACATCACAACAAGCCTGAAACGACTCCATCGCGAAGGAAAGTTGAATTTTCCTTCGCACTGATGTGGTACTATTTTGACGCCGGAGGAACTATGAAAATCTGGATTTTAGCGCTGCTCTTTTCCGTGATTCCCGCTTATGGGCAAATGGCCAAGAATGATAGAACTGTATCACTGCAAGCTGGAGATGCTTGGACGAAACTTTATCTTGCCAGCAGCTCTGGATTCCATTCGGGAAGTGCGGCAGGCGCAATGTTTGGCGGCAGCGTAAAAGTAGTGGCGATCTATCGTGACGCTACTGCGCCTGCAAAGTCTTTGAACGGCAAGCCGGTATTCAGGCTTGTCGGTGTTGGCGATATTCAGCCGCGAGATATTCTGATTGTGCGAATGGATGCAAAGAAAGACCATCGTGAAATTGTGTATGCGAAAGCTGGTGCATACACGGGTTTGAAGTTGGAGTTTCCCCCCAGCATCACAACAAGCATCGATGTTGTGAGCGATAATGGCGGACTTCTCATCACTCCCCATGTTGATCTGAAACCCGGAGAGTATCTTTTGATCCTCCCAAGTCCAGTAGTGGTTCCGGTCGCATTGAGTGGATATGATTTCAGTGTTCCTAAATCTTAGAATTTCTGGGGTGAGGGAATAACTTCTTGAGGGGACTGTTTGGCAGATGGCAACGCGGAGAAAGCCTAAATCCTATCGGAGAACCCGCGAGGATAACCCGTATGCTCTCGCAGTTCTAATCGTTATTGTGGTAGTTGGTGCGCTTGGGCATAGTGTGGCAAATATGGGATCTGAAGCTGTCGTATTTTTCGCTGTAATCGTTGTTTTAGCGGTTGTGTTTTCGCTGCTCTATATTCTCACTCGGTCAAAGAAGTCTGAATCGAATGTCGCTTCGTTCCCGGAAGCGATTCCTGTTATTCCTGCATTGAAACCCACGCCATCGCCGATTCCGATGACGTCTCCGAGTCTTGCCGCACAGCCGAAAACGGTTCTATCGCCGGTTCGGACGGCCATTCCGAGAGACGATGAAATTTTTGAACTTCCGATACGGAAGTACTTTGCGAAGCGGGGAATATCGAGAATACTCTATACCCGTCTTGCAGGTGTAACTTTTAGGAATGCAGATCGAAGCGAGCGTATGCCGTTGATCTGTCAGCTCAAAGAGGCGGATCAGCTCTGGTTTAATTCTGATGATACGCTGCCCGAATTTCCCAATGCGATAGCTGTTAGCTGGAGGGGGAAACAGATTGGATATTTACCCGATGCGCTGGCCGGGGAGATGCGGCGAGATGCTAAAGATAACGGCCTCAATTGGGTATGTCTATTCCGGCGCCACACGTATCACTATGAAACGGGGAATAGTGACGGAGCCGTCCTTTGCATGATCCTCCTCAACCCGGTACCGCAAGCTGTTCCTTTGCCCGATGCAGAAACTTCATCGAGTGATGCTGAGCCGGTGAAGCAGGATCAACCTGTCACTGTAAGCCGTATCGATGCCTTGGGTGCCGATCAGGAGAAGACGAAAGAGGATATTGCTTTCGAGGCCAATTTGGCATCTAGGTTTGATCGTGTTATCGATAAAATTATTTACGATCAACTGGCAGCGTTTGAAGGGGAGAATAGTGACGGAACCAAACGGATTTCCGTGATGCGCAGTTGTAAAGCCGGAGAACTTCTTTTGCTGAAATCTGCGGGGTCGATCTCTAGCGATGTTGATGTGGTGAGCGTTCATCGTGAATATGGTCCAAAGTTGGGATATGTGGAAGCCGGACTTGCGGGGGAACTGAGACGCGATGGGCTTCGCAAATGGGCTTGCGTATTTCGGAAAAAAGTATTTAGACCAAACACAAAGTCTTCTTCTGGCGCGGTTCTCTGTTTGATACGATTGGGCAAAAAGCCAAAGTTGTGAATATCCTGTAGCGTCTTACAAGCCGTCCTTCGGGGCGGCTTTTCTATGTCCTAACGCGAAGCGTCAAAGACCCCACGAAGTGGTGAAAAGCACATGAGCTATTGCGTATTTCCGAAGCTGCCGGGGTTGACGTTCGAGATCAAGTCGTCGCCCAATTGGGCGACCGTGATTCAGAAGGCCAAGAACCGCGCACGTACGGCCATCATGAACGATCCGTACCCGCAATGGTCGATAGAGGCATAAGAATTGTCATCCCGAGCGAACGCAATGCGCGAGTCGAAGGATCTGCGTCTTCTTCACGCTGCATGCTCTACGCCAGATCGAAGAGCAAAAACTCCGCCCCCGCCTCGCTGGAGATCTTGAGGGAAGAGACCTCTTCGATCTGGAGTCCATCGCCCTCCTGTAGCGTCTTTCCGGCGACCTCCACATCGCCGCGAGCGACCTGAAGCCAGCCGTAGCCCAGCTTGATCGTGTGGCTCACGGAGTGGCCTGCGTCGAGTTGCGCAGCCAGCAACTCCGCGTCGGAGTAGATCTTGAACGAGCCAGCGCGTCCGTCGGTCGAGGCCAGAAGATGCAGCTTGTTTGGCTCCTCCTGCACACGGAAATGCTTCTGCTCGTACTTCGGAGCGATGCCGAGTTGGTTCGGAATCAGCCAGATCTGTAGCAAGTGCAGCGTCTCGTCGTTCGAGGGATTCATCTCGCTGTGGCGCACTCCAGTTCCCGCAGACATGTGCTGCAACTCTCCGGGAACCAGCGTCCCGCTCGCTCCGGTCGAATCCTCGTGCTTCACCGCGCCCTCTAGGACGTAGGTCAGAATCTCCATGTCGCGGTGGGGATGTTTGCCAAATCCCGTTGCGGGCGCGACGCGATCCTCGTTAATGACGCGCAGGGCGCGAAAGCCCATGTTATCGGGATCGTAGTACTCGGCAAACGAGAAGCTGAAGTTCGAGTTAAGCCACCCGTGATTGGCGTGGCCACGTTCGGATGCCGCTCGTATCGTTACCATCGCATTTCACCTCACATGATTTAAGATGCCGCAAAATGAGCAGCGATTCATGCAAGGTGCAACGCCGAGGACTACAGCCCGTTGCGCAGAGCCCTCCAGCCGATGTCGCGGCGGAACTGCATTCCCTCGAAGGAGATTCCTTCCAGCGCAGAGTAGGCCTTGGCCAGCGCGTCCTGCAACGGCGTTGTTGACGCCGATCCGTTGGAGACGCTGGTGATGCCAAGAACACGTCCTCCCGCAGTGACAATCGCGCCATCCTTCGCTGCCGTTCCCGCATGGAAGACGACCGTGTCCGCGTACTGACTGTCCAGTCCTGCAATGACCTTGCCGTTGACGACCTTGCCGGGATAGCCTCCGCTGGCCGCAATCACGCAGACGCTGGCGCCGGGACGCATCTTGATTGCGAGCTGATCGGCGGTGCCGTCAATGGCTGCGTCGAAGAGATCGACAATGTCCGTCTCCAACCGCACCAGAATCGCCTCGGTCTCAGGATCGCCAAAGCGGGTGTTGAACTCCAGAACCATCGGCTTGGACGAGCCATCCGCCTGCCGTGCCATCAATATGCCGCAGAAGAGAATTCCCTGAAACGGCGCGCCCTCACTGGCCATCTTGTCGACGACCGGCTGCGCAACGTTGGCCAGAAGCCACTGCTCCAGCTCGGCGCTCATCAGGCCGTCTGCGGTGTAAGCTCCCATTCCTCCGGTGTTCGGGCCAGTGTCGCCCTCGCCGATGCGCTTGTGATCCTGCGCTGCGGCCAGCGTAACCGCGTGCTTTCCGTCGCAGAGAGCAAAGAACGATAGCTCCGGCCCGTCGAGGAACTCTTCGAGAACCAGCTCCGTCTCGACGGTACCCAGTAGCGAGCCAGAGAAGATCTCCTCAGCAGCCTGCTCGGCCTCGGTGTGGCTCTGGCAGATGACGACGCCCTTGCCCGCAGCCAGTCCGTCGGCCTTGACCACGACCGAGGCGGCAAAGCGCGGCAGTTCGCGACGCACGTCTTCGAGCGAGCGGCAGAGTGCGTAGGCAGCCGTAGGAATCGCGTGGCGCTGCATGAACTCCTTGGCGAAGGCCTTGCTGGTCTCCAACTGCGCCGCAGCCTGCGTCGGCCCAAAGACGCGCAGGCCAAGCCGCTGAATCTCATCGACCAGCCCAAGCGAGAGTGGAACCTCCGGCCCAACGACGGTCAACTCTGGCCGCTCGGCCTCGACGACCCGCAGCATCGAGGCAAGATCGCTGGCCTTCGCCGCGACGCAGCGCACCGGCTGATTGCTGCCCTGTACGCGCCTCTGCGCAATGCCCGCATTTCCCGGCGCGCAGACGATCTCCGTCACCCGCTTCGACTTCGCCAACGCCCAGACGATCGCATCCTCGCGCCCACCGCCACCAATTACCAAAACCTTCATTGCGAAATCTCTCCCATCGAGCGCGTACGCTCGCTCTTTCAAACCATCCTCTTCAATCCTATGCGAAATGCCTCTGCATTACAGCGAGGCGAGTCGACGAATCAAGCTAAGCCTGCGAAATCTGCGGTCAGGCGGCTGAAATCACTAAGAACCTCGCGCAGTTTGCTCACTCCCGCGATACACTTAGAAAGTAGGCGGCTGGATGATCGCTGCCGCTCGTGGTTCGCTCTCCTCGCCGAGAGCGTCGCGTCGAGCGGGGGAGGAAAGTCCGGACTCCGCAGGGCAGTGTGCCGGATAACGTCCGGGATTTATGTTTCAAGACATAAATACGGCCAGTGCAACAGAGAATATACCGCCCGCGAACGGACGGCCCGACGCAAGTCAGACCGAGTAAACCGCCGCAGGTAAGGGTGAAAAGGTGCGGTAAGAGCGCACCGGACGGGCAGTAATGTCCGCCGCATGGTAAACCCCACACGGAGCAAGACCAAATAGGCAGGAAGTTCGGTCGCCTCTCTTCAGGCGACCGGCGCGTATCGGCCCGATGCGCTCAGGTGAAGAGCTTGGTTTCAACCGTTTACGGGAGAAACAGCCGAAACTTGCGGGTAGGTTGCTGGAGCGGCGCGGTAACGCGTCGCCTAGAGGAATGATCGTCTAAAACAAAATCCGGCTTACGGGCCGCCTGCAAACCTCGGCCCCGAACTCCGCTCAGGAGTTCGGGGCCACCATAAAATCCCAATGCTGCGCGAGAATCCACCGCGCCAGAGTATTGTTGCCTGTAACTTAGATCAGTTCCCGTAATGGTGTGTGCCGTCATCGAACGAACAAAAAGCAGATTCCTCCGCTTCGCTACGGAATGACAAACAAAATGGTCTATAGCAATTCGGGAACCGCTCTAGTCCCTCGCACTGAGAGCAAAATGCGGGGATTATTCGCTGCGCTCAGAATGACAATTCATTCTTGGGTCACTATAGCGGGGGCGATGCTCTACTTGATGAAATGATGGAGGGACGCAGGCGCAACCGTCCTTGCCGCGCTTCCATCTGCACAGCCGAACTGCTGCGGAATTCTCTCCGACAGCATCGTCATAATACAGACAAAGACCAGTCCCCAGCACAACCGCCAGAAGCTCTTGGCAACTCTGTCTGCCCTGCTCTCAACCTTCCCATAGAGTCTCATCGTCACCCCTCCAACTGAGTGCTGCCAGATTGCAGCTCTCAATTTGGAGGAGATGCTCTTCTACATAAAGAGTGGGTAGAGATTCTGCTAAGAATCCATTAAACCGGAGCAAACGAAAGCCGGAGTGCGCTTTCCATGCGCACTCCGGCTCGAATGATGCTCATATTCCCAGCAAAACAGGCTCGCAAGCCGTCAAGCCTGCCTGTAGCTTTCGCGATCTAAGCTCGCAGCCAGCCATAGAGCGGAAACTGCTCGGCCAACTCCAGAACCTCAGCGCGAATCTTCGCCAGCTTCGCTGCGTCGTTGCGATTATCCAGCGCGGAGACGATCCACTTGGCGATCGTGCGCATCTCCGGCTCCTTCATGCCGCGCGTGGTCAGCGCCGGAGTTCCGATGCGGATTCCGCTGGGCTTCATCGGCGGATTCGTGTCGTACGGAATCGCGTTCTTGTTCACCGTGATTCCCGCCTCGCCCAGCGCATGCTCGGCCTCGCTGCCCAGAATCCCCTTCTGGAAGACGTCAACCAACAGCAGGTGCGTGTCGGTTCCGCCAGAGATGATGCGGTAGCCCTCGGCGGCGATCGCCTCGGCCAGCACCTTCGCGTTGGCGATAATCTGCTTCGCATAGACGGCAAACTCCGGCTGCAACGCCTCGCGGAAGGCAACGGCCTTGGCCGCAATGATGTGCATCAGCGGCCCGCCCTGCTGTCCGGGGAAGACGCTGCGGTCGATCGACGCCGCAAGCTCCTGTCCGCAGAGAATCAGTCCAGAGCGCGGCCCGCGCAGCGTCTTGTGCGTCGTCGTGGTGACGACGTGCGCATAAGGCACCGGCGAGGGATGAACTCCGCCCGCAACCAGTCCGGCAAAGTGCGCCATATCAACAAAGAGATACGCTCCAACCTTGTCGGCAATCGCGCGCATCCGTGGGAAATCGAACTGGCGCGGATAAGCGCTGCCTCCGCCGATGATGACCTTGGGCTGCTCGCGCACGGCGGTCGCTTCCAACTCGTCGTAGTCGACCGTCTCGGTGTCGCGACGAACCTGATAGCCGACGACGCGATAGAGTTTTCCGGAGAAATTCAGCTTGTGGCCATGGGTCAAGTGGCCGCCGTGAGCCAAAGAAAGGCCCAGAATTGTGTCGCCGGGCTGGCAAAGGCTCATGTACGCCGCAGCGTTGGCCTGCGAACCGGAGTGCGGCTGCACATTGGCGTGCTCGGCTCCGAAGATCTGCTTGGCGCGCTCGCGTGCCAGATTCTCCACCACATCGGCGAACTCGCATCCACCATAGTAGCGCTTGCCGGGATACCCCTCGGCGTACTTGTTGGTGAAGACGGTTCCGGCCGCTTCCATTACGGCGCGGCTGACAAAGTTCTCCGAGGCAATCATCTCCAGCCCCTCGTGCTGGCGCAAGACCTCGTTGTGAACCTGGCTGGCTATCTCGGGATCTGCGGCGGCAAGGGTGGCACTCATATCAATCGACATGATTTTATTTTATGACATCCCGGCTATGCTTCGCCTGCCATTCCGCAAGACGCTCTTGAAATCATTAGGGAGTGCCGAAAATTTCTGCACATATTCATGCTCGACGGCACACATAATATGGAGATACTGCTTCACATTTGCAGCCCAATTTGCCTTCCATTCCACAGCAATGGGATCGGCAGTATATGATTTGGCTACCGGGTTGCCGTCGCAGAGCGTCTAATCTCTAGCTGGCAAACGGAAGAGAGCAGGGGTTCGCGCACGGAAGCCAGCCCTGTGGAGATGTTGCGGTTTATGCCCAAGATTACGAAGATCATGCTGCTCGCGGCGTCGGTTGTACTGGTACTGACGGTATTTCTTGGCGTAAACGCCAGCGGCGTCAGCGCGGCCACGCAGGCCGAAGACGGAGCTTATCACCAGATCAACGTCTATACCGAGGTTCTGCATCACATCCAGACGGACTACGTGACCGACCCAAACATTCCAGCGGTCACCAACGGCGCACTGCGCGGCCTGTTGGAGTCGCTCGACGCGGATTCCAGCTACCTGACCGCCGACGAGTACAAGACCTATAAAGCAGCCAGCGGAGGCAAGGCGCAGGCGGGAATCAACGTCTCCAAGCGCTACGGCTACGCGACCGTCGTCTCGGTCGTTCCCGGCGGCGCGGCGGACAAGGCCGGTCTGGTCGACGGCGACATTATGGAGGCGATTGAGGGGCAGGATACGCGCAACATCTCCCTGCCCATGATTCGCCTGATGTTGGAGGGAGCTCCCGGCAGCACCTTGACGGTTGGCGTCGTGCGCGCGGGCAAGGCCGAGCCGGAGAAGATCTCCATGACGCGCAATCTGGAGGCTCTGCCCCCGGTCACCGACGCGCTCTACGAGAACGCATCCATCCTCTATTTGAAGCCTGGAGTTATCGATCACGACCACGTCACGCAGATCGAAGCCAAGCTGCGAGGAATGCAGAAGGCGGGCAACAAGAAGATTCTGCTTGACTTGCGCGATGTGGCTGCGGGAGACATGGCCGAGGCTACGCGGCTGGCCAACCTCCTGCTGAAGAGCGGAACAATTGCGACGTTGGAGGGGCAGAAGTTCCCCAAGCAGGTCTTTACGGCGGATCCGGCAAAGACGATTCAGGCAACTGCTCCCATAGCCGTGCTGGTCAATCACGGAACGGCAGGTCCGGCTGAGCTGGTCGCCGCAGCCCTGCTCGACAATAAACGCGCAGACGTAGTCGGAGAGAAGACCTTTGGCGAAGGAACCCAGCAGAAGACCTTCGAGTTGGCCGATGGAGCCGCGCTAATCCTGTCGGTGGCGAAGTACGAATCGCCCTCAGGAAAGAAGATTCAGGACGAGGGAGTGACGCCGAACGTAGTGGTTGCTTCGGGAACAGGCGAGGAAGCTGAAATTGACGAAGAGGCGCAGCCGGTAACCACGACCCCAAAGCCCGCCGCAAAGAAGCCCAGCGTACAAGTCGATGAGCAGTTGACCAAGGCTCTGGATCTCCTGAAGAGCAAGACCGCCTGAGCAAAATCTGATTTTCTTAGGATGCCTGTCATTCTGGGCAAATCAGGTTTGCCATCCTACTCCTCCATTGTCATTCTGAGCGAAGCGAGGAATCCCCGCATTTCGCTCGCAGTGCAACGATCAACCCCAAGAGCGAAGAGGCTCTAACAAAGAATAAATAACGCCCTGATTGCTCCGGCTCACACACCGGACTGCACAGGTTGCGGAGAGGCAAGCAAAGAGCGTGAGCGAACGGACAGGTTGGCAGAAGATTGCGCGGCGTATACGAGTGCCGCTGGGATTTGTATTTGCGGCGGTGTTTCTCTGGCTGGCGCGACCAAACTGGAAGGCCATGGCGATGAGTCTGGCGCTGGTTCTTCCCGGTCTTTGGCTGCGCGCCTACGCCTCGGGCTATGTGCGCAAGGACGCGGAACTCACCACGACGGGCCCTTACGCGCACACCCGCAACCCGCTCTATTTGGGCTCCATGCTGATCGCCTTCGGCTTTGCCGCAGCCTCGGCGCGCTGGGAGGTCCTAGTGGCTCTGGCAGCTCTGTTTGCCGCGATCTACATCCCGACGATCCAAAGCGAGGAGGCCTATCTGCGCGTACATTTTGCAGGATTCGAGGACTACATGCGCGCGGTTCCAAGGCTTCTGCCGAGGCTGACCGGAGCGACGATGGCCTCCAGTAGCGATGAGGATTCGGAGCGGGGAAGATTCTCGACCGAGCTTTACCTGCGTCACCGCGAGTACAATTCCGCTATGGGCGCAGCCGCAATCTATCTGGCGCTGGCGCTTCGTTTAATGTTTTTTTTACGATAAAGTTTTGTCCATCTTCCTTCTGCGAGTTGCTATCTGTTAATTGATCTGAATCCTCTGAATCGTCCTGTGGCTTCCCTCTTTGGGCTGCGCTTCCCTTCCTTGTGCTTTTATGGAATGCGCCTGCTGCGTCCTGCGGCTGCGGGCCTGCTGCTGGCACTACTGCCAGCGACGCAGTGCCTTGCGCAAACGCAATCGATGCAGATTCAGCCGATCCACATCGTGCAGCCACAGCACCTGATTCCCACCCTGCTTCCTCCGGTTGCAAGCTACACCTTCCCAGAGCGGCAGACGCTAACCTTCACCGTAGACTGGCGAGTCTTTACCGGAGGAACGGCGGTCTTTCATCTACAGCAGCAGGGCGATCAGCTAAAAGTCTCGGCGACCGCAGACACGGTTGGCGCGGTCAACATGCTCTTTCCCGTGGTGGATCGTTTCCAGTCGACGATGAACACGCGGACGGGCTGTTCGGCGGGCTTCGCCAAGCAGGTGCAGGAGGGACATCGCAAGGTCTCCACCGACCTGACCTTCGACCCCAAAACAGGCCGGCAGACGCAGATTGAGAAGAATCTGGTCAAGGGAACGCAGAAGCAATCGTCCGCCTCGATCCCGGCCTGTGTAACCGACTCGCTCTCTGGCATCTTCTACGCAGCATCGCAACCTCTAGTCATCGGACACAACATCGAGTTTCCCTTGGGCGATGCCATGCGCACGGTCACAATAACCATGAAGGTCGAGGCGAAGGAAGAGATCAAGACCCCCGCCGGAACCTTCCAGACCATCCGAGTACAGCCAACCGCCGAAGAGGGCGTGGTGAAGAACCGCGGCAACATCTGGATCTGGTACACCGACGACGCGCGTCACATTCCGGTGCAGATTCGTGCGCGACTCTTCTGGGGAACGATCACCTTCCACCTGCAAAGCGTGGAAGCGAAGTAACTTGCAGATTGCAGTTGAATTGGATGCATCGTTGCATGTAGGTTTGTCCTTGCGGCTGTTGCAGTCCGGATCTGGCGGGGATGAGTCAACGCAGGGATAGAATCCGGGGTCGATGAGACGGATGACTGCGATAGATATTAGTTCGAGAATAAAATGGGGAGAGAGTCATGAAGATTTCAGGGATTAGAATTGCAAACACGCTGGCCATAGGTCTGCTTTTGGGTTCGTTGACACAGATGGGAACTCTGCTGGCGCAGGCTCCCGCAGCGACACCCGCAGCCACACCGGCTGCGACGGCCACAGCGACAACCGCAAGCATTCACGGCCACGTCAACAACGCGGCAGGTGTGCCAGTTACACAGGCTGTAGTGAAGTTGACCACGGATCGAAATCCCTCGAAGGACCGGAAGTTTCAATACTCCTTCGACATCGACAACAACGGCGACTACAAAGGCAGCGACGTCAAGCCGGGAAACTACGTTGCCGTGGTCTTCAAAGATCCTCTGACGCTGGACTACCTGCCGGTACAGATCGTGGCCGGAGTCGACAAGACGCTGGACTTCGACATGTCGCGTCCGGAGTACATCAACAAGATGAACGCTGAGGATCGCGCACGACTAGAGGAGTTCAAGAAGCAGAACGCGAAGACCGCCGCTGAAAACGCCAAGATCCAGGATCTGAACAAGATGCTGATAAAGGCGCGCGCAGACACCAAGGCGGGAAACTTCGCTAAAGCCATCGATGCCATGACGCAGGCTACGACGGCCAAGCCCGAGCAGGCGCTTCTCTGGGCGGCGTTGGGCGACGCGCAACTGGGCGATGCGGTCGCGGCGGATAAGACCGCAAAGGCAAATCACGCAACCGACGTCACGGTTCCCGGCAAGCTGAAGGATGCAGTGAAGTCCTATCAGGAGGCGCTCACCCGCAACGATGCATCCAAACCTCCCATTCCAGGGGTCTCCGCAGGAGTGAACAATCAGCTTGGACAGGCTCTGAGCAAGCTGGCCATGACTGGCGATTCCAGTGAAAAAACCGCCAATATCAAGGCTGCGGCGGCGGCTTACGAGGCGGCGGCCAAGGCCGACCCAAAGAATTCGGCACTCTACTTCACCAACGAGGCTGCCGTTTTGATGAACGCGAACATCAGCGATGAGGCAGCGGCGGCGGCGGATAAGGCGATTATCGCCGATCCCACCAAGCCTGAGCCGTACTACATCAAGGGTCAGGCGCTGATCCAGAAGGTGACCATCGACGAGAAGACGCAGAAGCCCACAGTCCCCGCAGGATGCTTCGAGGCCTACCAGAAGTATCTGGAGCTTGCCCCTGATGGCCCGCATGCCGCCGACGTGAAGGGAATCCTCGAAGGTTTTGGACAGTCGTACAAGGCAACTTACTACAAGTCTCCTTCCAAGAGAAAGTAGAACGAATTTGCAACGCAAACAACGGCTCTGGGAGAATATCGCCCGGAGCCGTTTTTTTGAGCCGCCATTTCGCCGAGCCGGTCGTCTATGGGCTGTGATACAAAGATTCGTGCGTTGTGCATTAAAATTGGTAGGAACAGTTGAGCGCGACTGCGTCCGATCGTCGAGCTGTAAATGAACTAAAATCAAGTGGGCTGTAGCCTTGGGCCGTGATCTCAAGAGGGAGAGAAATATTATGTCATCGGGAAATTGTGATATTGGTTTGATTGGACTGGCCGTGATGGGACAGAATCTGGTCTTGAACATGAACGACCACGGGTATAAGGTTGCGGTCTTCAACCGTACGGTCTCAAAGGTGGATGAGTTCCTGCAGGACGAGGCCAAGGGAACGGCCGTCGTCGGAACCCACTCGATCGAGGAGTTATGCGGACAGTTGAAGTCGCCGCGCCGCGTGATGCTGATGGTGAAGGCGGGAGATGTAGTTGACCACACCATCGACCTGCTGCTGCCTCATCTCGACAAGGGCGACATCATCATCGACGGCGGAAACTCGCTGTTCACCGACTCGAATCGGCGCACCAAAGACCTGGCCGAGAAGGGGATTCTCTTCATCGGAACCGGAGTCTCCGGCGGCGAAGAGGGAGCGCGCTTCGGCCCGTCGATCATGCCCGGGGGAAATCCCGCTGCGTGGCCGCATGTGAAGGAGATTCTACAGGCCATCTCGGCCAAGGTTGAGGACGGAACTCCCTGCTGCGACTGGGTGGGCGAGAACGGCGCAGGCCACTACGTCAAGATGGTTCACAACGGCATCGAATACGGCGATATTCAACTGATCGGCGAGGCCTATCAGTTGCTGAAGGACGGCCTGGGACTGACCGCCGACGAGTTCGCCGAGGTCTTTGCCGAGTGGAACAAGGGCGAGTTGGATAGCTACCTGATCGAGATCTCGGCCAAGATCTTCGCCACCAAGGACGAGGACGGAACACCGCTGCTGGACAAGATTCTAGACAAGGCCGGACAGAAGGGTACAGGCAAGTGGACGGCGATCTCGGCGCTGGATCTGGGAATGCCGCTGACCCTGATCGGCGAGAGCGTCTTTGCGCGTTGCCTGTCCGCCTTGAAGGACGAGCGCGAGGTGGCTGCAAAGGTGCTGACCGGACCGACCGCGACGAAGACTCCGGCCGATCGTGCTGCGTTTATCGAGGACGTGCGACGGGCTCTCTACTGCTCCAAGATGGTCAGCTACGCACAGGGATACATGCTTCTGCGCGCGGCCGAGAAAGATCAGGACTGGCACCTGAATATGGGCGGAATCGCGCTGATGTGGCGCGGTGGTTGCATCATTCGCAGCGTCTTCCTGGGCAACATCAAGACTGCCTTCGACAAGGATCCGAACCTCGCCAACCTGCTGCTGGACGAGTTCTTCGCCGGAGCACTGAACAAGTATCAGGCAAGCTGGCGCAAGGCTCTGGTTCACGCCATCGAGAGCGGCGTTCCCACTCCGGCCTTCTCCACCGCGCTGGCCTTCTACGATGGCTATCGCACGGCCCGCCTGCCGGCAAACCTGCTCCAGGCGCAACGCGACTTCTTCGGCGCGCACACCTACGAGCGAGTCGACAAGCCACGCGGCCAGTTCTTCCACACCAACTGGACCGGACACGGCGGCAAGGTCGCCTCAGGAGTCTACAACGCGTAGAACCGCAAAGTAGGCGGAAAGTCACAAAGAGCCAGCCTCGCCGATGCGAGGCTGGCTCTTTCTTTGCTGCATGCCGGGTACAACAACCTCGTCAGCCAAACTAGAACTGCAACTTCTTCCAGCAATCCCAGGTGTAGATGGCGATGATGGAGATGGTGAAGAGTGCGGACAAGATACCCGAAGTGCGAATGTAGGGAACCAATGCGCGAGACTTGCGAACAATGGTCTCCTGCTCTTGTTTCTCGTTGGGATTGATGTCCTCCAGAAAGAGTTGATCCTCCTCGTATCGCGTGATGGTGGCGTTGTAGGCGAGCAAAGCTAGAAACAGGGCCGTAAAGACTGCCCATATTACGATCAAAGCTGGCATGGCGTGCATCATGGGTGCCTCCCTCTCAATCTTGCCGAACCGCGCGCCCCGGTTCTCACGGGAACCGAAGTCTGGCGATACCTGCAAGATAGGAACTACTGCTGCGCATCATACGCGCAGATGAGAACAATTCTCCATCTTTCTTTGCGTGGAATTTTAATCCCGCTTACGAATTCAGATGCAGACTTATACAGCGACAGAACGAATGCATGAATCCAGCCGAAAGCGAGCCTCATCCAAACAGGAGCGCGCCAGTCTTCTTGCCACGACCGGAATGGTCGCATATACTAAGAATGCGCAAGACTAAAGGAGAGTGATATGGCCACTTCAACTGTTACCCCTACCCCGGAGGTCGTCACCGGCGCTCCCAAGACGCCTCCCGTCAAACTGACGGACGCGGCCATCAAAAAGGTGCGCGAGATCATGGCGACCCAGGATCCCATTCCGGCGGGGCTGCGCATTGGCGTGGTCGGCGGCGGATGCTCCGGATTCCAATACTCCATGTCGTTCGAGAATCAGAGCGGCATCATGGACAAGGTCTTCAGCTTCGACGACCTCAAGGTCTTCGTCGATGCAACCTCGGCAATGTACCTGAGCGAGTGTACGGTGGACTACGTCGAGACGCTGGAAGCCGCCGGATTCAAGTTCGACAACGCTGCGGTCAAGAGTACCTGCGGCTGCGGCTCCTCGTTCAGCGTATAGACTTTTAAGTCTAGCCTTTCAGTGAATATCGCACAAGCAGACGAGGCATCTTCCTTCGGGAGGATGCCTCGTCTGCATAGAGTCCATCTCTTTTTGATACAGAACAAGAGTGCATTGTCATTCTGAGCGCAGCGAAGAATCCCCGCATTTCGCTCGCAGCGCGACACTTTACGCCATTGAAAATGGCTCTACACGTTCGAAGAGGTTAATTGGCCGAATGCAAACTCTGCCAACTGGGACTCAGTTCGCGCAGACGGGCTACCGCGGCGGGAATCAGGGAAAGCACACAGTCGATCTCGGCTTCGGTGGTCAAGCGGTTGAGCGAGAGGCGCACACTGGCTCGCGCGCGCGCCGGACTCAGCCCCATCGCAGTGAGTACATGCGAGGGTTCGGTCGCTCCCGACTGGCAGGCCGATCCGCCCGAGATCGCCAGCCCCTTCAGATCCAGCGCAATGACCATCGCCTCGGCCTCCACATGGTCGAAGTAGATATTGCTGGTGTTTCCCACTCGCGCGGCCCCGCCGCCGTTGACGCCAGACTGCTCGATCTGGGCAAGAATTCCCTGCTCCAGACGATCGCGCAGTGCGGCAAGCGCCTGCGGAGTCTCCGGCTTCCCTTCGCCCCCTACTACTCCGCCCGCGAGCCACGTCCGCGCCAGCTCGGCGGCCTTGCCCAGTCCAACGATCCCGGCAACGTTCTCCGTGCCGGGACGGCGCCCGCGCTCATGCCTGCCGCCGAAGAAGAGCGGCTGCAGGCGCACGTTGCGCCGCACAAAGAGCGCTCCCGTCCCCTGCGGAGCGTACATCTTGTGCCCGGAGATACTCAGCAGATCGCAGCCCAGCGCCTTAACATCGAGCGGCAGCTTACCCGCCGCCTGCACCGCGTCAGTGTGAAAGAGCGCCCCGGCGGCGTGGGCGAGATCGGCCAGGCCTCGCACCGGCTGAATCACTCCCGTCTCATTGTTGGCGAGCATTACGCTGACCAGCCGCGTGTTAGGACGCAGCGCAGCCGCAAGCGCAGCCGGCTCGACCACGCCTTCAGCCGTGCAGGGCAGAAAAGTAACGTCGACACCGCGCTCGGCCAGAGCCTCCGCCGCGTGCAACACGGCGTGGTGTTCGATGCAACTGGTCACGAGGTGGTCGCCCGCAATGAGAGTTCCGCCCATTCCTCCAAAGAGTGCGAGATTGTCGCTCTCCGTGCCGCCCGAGGTGAAGACGATCTCCGCCGCGCGACAGTTCAACAGCCCGGCGACCGACTCGCGCGCTCGATCCACGGCGGCGCGAGCCTGCTGGCCCTGTTGGTGAATGGAACTGGCGTTGCCGAAAGACTCCGTCCAATAGGGACGCATCGCTTCCAATACCTCGGGAAGCAGGGGCGTCGTGGCGTTGGCGTCGAGGTAGATTCTTCGCATCAGCCCCAGTTTACGCTGTGCTCCGTGAGAGCGGCCCTCTCACAGAGAAATGACGCAGGGCATCTCTGGAATTGACTCTTCCCCATCCCTGTACTTTAAGTTGCACGATACAGATCGGGGTCAGCTCTTTTTTTCGCACCGTCGGCCAACTAACGCTGTCAGTCTGTAAAATGTTGCCCATGGAAAAGATTCAGTTCAACCTGCCGCAGGACCGCATCCCTCTAGCCTGGTACAACATTGCAGCCGATCTGCCGAAGCCGATGGCTCCCCCGCTTCATCCCGGAACGCTCAAGCCGCTCGGCCCCGACGATCTTGCTCCGATCTTTCCCATGAGCCTGATCGAGCAGGAGGTCAGCACGGAGCGCGAGATCGAGATTCCCGACGAGGTACGTCAGGTCTACGCGCAGTGGCGTCCCTCGCCTCTCTACCGCGCCCGCCGTTTGGAGAAGGCTCTCGACACGCCCGCGCACATCTACTACAAGAACGAGGGCGTCAGCCCAGCCGGCTCGCACAAGCCGAACACCGCCGTTCCGCAGGCGTTTTACAACAAGCAGGCCGGAACCAAGCGCCTCTCCACCGAGACCGGAGCGGGCCAGTGGGGATCGTCGCTCGCCATGGCCTGCGCCTTCTTCGGCATGGAGTGCAAGGTCTACATGGTGCGCGTCAGCTACGACCAGAAGCCCTATCGCCGCGCCTTGATGGAGACCTACGGAGCCAGCGTCACGGCCAGCCCCAGCATCGAGACCGAGGTCGGTCGCGCGATTCTGGCCGCGCACCCCGACTCCAACGGCTCGCTGGGAATCGCCATCTCCGAGGCGGTCGAGGTCGCCGCCAAGGATCCGCACACCAAGTACGCGCTGGGCAGCGTTCTGAACCACGTCATGCTGCACCAGACCGTCATCGGCCTGGAAGCCATCGAGCAGATGGCAATGGCGGGCGAAGAGCCCGACGTCATCATGGCCTGTACCGGAGGCGGCTCAAACTTCGCCGGCCTCGCCATGCCCTACATCGGGCGCAACCTGAAGGGACAAAGCCATGCGCGCATCGTCGCGGTGGAACCCTCGGCCTGCCCCAGCCTGACCAAGGGCGAGTTCACCTACGACTTCGGCGACACCGGCCACCTTACTCCGCTGGTCAAGATGCACACTCTGGGCAGCACCTTCATGCCGCCAGGAATCCATGCCGGAGGTCTGCGCTACCACGGCATGGCTCCGCTGGTCTCGCACGTCATGGACCTCGGGCTGATCGAGGCGACCTCGGTACAACAGCTCGACGCCTTCGCCGCCGGAATCCAGTTTGCCCGCGCCGAGGGAATCGTTCCCGCGCCGGAGTCCAACCACGCGATTGCCGGAGCGATCTACGAGGCGCTGGAGGCCAAGCGCGAAGGCAAGCCACGCACCATCCTCTTCAATCTCTCCGGCCACGGAAACTTCGACATGCAGTCCTACATCAACTATCAGGCAGGCCTGCTGGAGAACTACGACTACCCAGCCGAGGAGATCGCCATGGCCCTCGCCGGCCTTCCCGTCGTACTGTAACTGTCGTCTTTCGCCGGAGAGTATGGCAGCCCTCCGGCGAAAGGCTTAACACCGATTTACCCCGAGAAACACCGACCAAAGACAAGAACGATTTGCGGCAAGACCAGAGATCTTCCGGAATGGCTACAGGCAAGGAATGATTTGTCATTATGCCGTAATAGTGAAAATGATCTAATTCATTCCATAGAACCATTTCCGAGGCGCACGATGATCGCAACGCATTCCGTCCGACTGAGCCTGCTCTCTCTTCTCGTCGCTTGTTCCATCGCCGTTGCAACCGCGCAGTCGCCCGCGGCCGGCAGTACCGCAGCGCCGGTCGCCAGCGCAAAGCCCACAGCGAACGTCCCTGCCTTACTACTCTCCGACGTCCATCTAGATCCCTTCGCCGATCCGGCCAAGGTCGTCAAGCTGAACGCCGCGCCCGCCACCGAGTGGCCCGCGATCCTCTCCGCGCCCGCATCGCCAACCGAGGCTCAAGACTTCGCCGCGCTGCAAAAGTCCTGTCCCACGCGCGGCATCGACACACCCTACGTCCTCTGGCAGTCGAGCCTTGCGGCTATCCACAACAACGCAGCACAAGCCAAGTTCATCACCCTAAGCGGCGACCTGCTGGCTCATTCCTTCGACTGCAAGTACAAGGCGCTACTGCCCACGGCCAGCCCCGCCGACTACACCGCCTTCACCGAGAAGACCGTTCGCACCATCGCGACCACCCTGCGCTCGGCTATGCCCGGAGTTCCGCTCTACATTGCCATGGGAAACAACGACTCCGGCTGCGCCGACTACGCGCTCGACGCCACGCACGACGCCTTCCTCGGGCTGGTCGCCAAGATCATCGGCGAGTCACTCCCCGCCGATCTCGCTCCCGCAGAGCGCGCCGCCGCCGTGCGCGACTTCGCCGCTGGAGGCAACTACAGCGTCCCGCTCGCCGCCGTCCCGCACACCCGGCTGCTGGTCGTCGACGATCTATTCTTCAGCGGTAAGTACGCCACCTGCTCCGGCAAGGCAGACCCTGCGCCCGCCGCCGCGCAGCTCACCTGGCTGGCCGAGCAGATCGCCCGCGCTCGCCATCAGCACGAGCGCGTCTGGGTGATGGGCCACATCCCGCCCGGAGTCGATCTCTACGCCACGGCGCGCAAGTTCGCCAACGTCTGCGCTGGAGCCAAGCCACAGATGTTTCTCGCCAACGAGTCCTTGGCCAACCTGCTCGCGAACAACGCCGACGTAGTCCGCCTCGCCCTCTTCGGCCACACCCACGCCGACGAGATGCGCCTGCTCACGCCAGAGTCCACTGCCACGCCGAGCGCAGCGTCTACTACGCCGAGCGCATCTCCCGCAGGCGTTCCGCTGAAGGTTATTGCGTCGATCACGCCGGTCAACGGCAATCGGCCCACTTTCACCCTGGCCTCGATCGACCCGGCGACGGCATCGCTCGCCGACTATACCGTCGTCATGGCCTCGAACACCACCGGCCTCGCGACGACGTGGTCTCCTGAGTACACCTACACGACGACCTACCACGAGCCAGCCTTCGACGCCGCCTCGCTGGCCACGCTGATCCCCGCGCTGGAGGCCGACCCCGCCGCGAAGACCTCAGTCAGCCAAGCCTACCTGCGCAACTACTTCCCCGGCGACCTCTCGTCAATCCTGCAACTCGCCTGGCCGCAGTACACCTGCTCGCTTCGCCACGACTCCGCCGCCGCCTTCACCGCCTGCGCCTGCGCCGCCACCAAGTAGATCCGCATTACGATCATGCCCCGTGGCGAATCTTAGACTCCCTCATGCCCAGCGCATCCCACGCCCTGCGCGAAGCGCCTCTGCTGCATGCAATGCCGCGAAGCGCTCCGCCCGTGCGGCCAGCCCTACTCCCACTCGATGGTCCCGGGCGGCTTGGAGGTGATGTCGTAGACGACGCGGTTGATGCCGCGCACCTCGCTGACGATGCGGCTGGAGATCGTGCGCAGCACCTCATACGGCAGCGGAGCCCAGTCGGCGGTCATGCCGTCCTCGCTCTCCACCGCGCGGACGCAGCAGGTGTAGCCATAGGTTCGCTGGTCGCCCATCACGCCCACGCTCTTGACCGGCAGCAGCACGGCAAACGACTGCCATACCTTGCGATAGAGTCCTGCGGCCTTGATCTCGTCGACCACGATCGCGTCGGCCTCCTGCAACAGAGCCACGCGCTCGGCGGTGACCTCGCCCAGAATGCGCACCGCAAGTCCCGGCCCGGGGAAGGGCTGGCGTTCCAGAATCTCCTCCGGCATTCCCAGATCGCGCCCGATGCGCCGCACCTCGTCTTTGAAGAGGTCGCGCAGCGGCTCGATCAGCTTCAGCTTCATGTCCGCAGGCAGCCCACCAACGTTGTGATGGCTCTTGATCGTCTGCGACGGGCCCTTCACGCTGGATGACTCGATCACGTCGGGGTAGAGCGTTCCCTGCACCAGCCAGGCGATCTCGTCGCCTGCGTGCTTCTCGCCCTCGAAAATCTTCTTGGCCTCGTCGTCGAATACGGCAATAAACTCACCGCCAATGACCTTGCGCTTGCGCTCTGGATCGGTCACGCCCGCGAGCCCGGCAAGGAATCGCTCGCTGGAATCGACGGCAACCACGCGCAGACCGAGTTGTTCGCGCATCGTCTTCTGCACCTTCGCAAATTCATCCTTGCGCAGCACTCCGTTGTTGACGAAGATGCAGGTCAGCCGGTCTCCTATGGCCCGCGCCACCAGCACTGCCGCGACCGAGGAATCGACTCCGCCGCTCAGCCCGCAGATCGCGTGGCCCTCGCCCACCTGTGCGCGGACGCGTTCCACCGTGGTCTGGATGAAGTGTTCCGGCGTCCAATCGGCCTTAGCTCCGCAGATGTCCAGCACAAAGTTGCGCAGCAGCTCCATGCCCAGACGCGTGTGCGCCACCTCGGGATGAAACTGCACCGCCCAGATGCGTCGCGCCTCGTTACTGATGCCCGCCAGCGCGTTCGAGGTCTGCGCCGTCTTGGTGAACCCCTCGGGCAGCGTCTTGGCCTCGTCGCCGTGGCTCATCCACACGTCGAGCGTCTTCGGCAGTCCGCGGAAGAGCGCCGTCTCGGCGATCACCTCGACCTGCGCATGGCCATACTCGCGCGCCGGAGCCGGCTCCACGCGTCCGCCCAAGTGATGCACGATGAACTGTAGCCCGTAGCAGATGCCCAGCACCGGTACGCCCATCGCGAGCAACGCCGGATCGGCGGCCGGAGCGTCCGCGTCGTAGACCGAGCTTGGCCCGCCGGAGAGAATCACGCCAAGCGGAGCCAGAGCGCGAATCTTTTCCATCGGCGCGGTACACGGCAGAACCACGGAGAAGACGTTGAACTCGCGAATGCGGCGAGCGATCAGTTGGGTATACTGCGACCCAAAGTCCAGAATGACAATCGTTGAAGTGTCCACTCTTCGATTGTAATGGGACAGGGATTGTAATGGGGCAAGCGATTGTAATGGGACGTGCGATTGTGGTTGGACGCAACGATTGTCATTCGGAACGAAATGAAGGATCCCCGCATTTTGCTCGCAGCGCGACACTCTACCGCATTGGCAAAACCGCTCTGGTCGCCCCTCCTTGATTGCAACAGCAATCAAGGAGGCGAAGATCTAGTAAGCTGTCCAGAAACTGCGGAATTGCGCTATTTCTGCCTCTGTCTTTGTCTCTGAGATAGGTCTGGGCTTTAGCCCGGACACCAGAATCGGCGCATATACAAGGGGCTTTAGCTCCCGGGAGACGGATTTCGTTCGCCAATGCATCGCGGAATGCAAAAAACCATCGAGTTTTTTGACAGATTTGAATGCGGCGTTCGACACGCGTTTTCTACTACGGCTTCTGCTTCGGCTGCGGAACTAGCTTTAGCTTTATGGTGTACTGCGTCAGCAACTCGACCGATTGCAGACTGGCGGCATGCGCGGCGTCAAATTTCGGCTCCAGCCAGGTATCGAAGAAGATGGGCGCGTCCTTGCGCAGCGGGTAGATAGAGATGGTCAGCTTGCGGTCTGGGCCGAGCAGCGATTCGAAACGTTCGAGGCCGACAAGCCACTCGCGTCCATCGGAGAAGTTGTCGGCGAGCAGATGCCCGTTGACCGAGATGCGCGCCACGTCGCCCGTGTAGTGGAGGCGCAGGAACTGGGGCTTGCCTGCCTCCGGCTTGGGGATAGCAATTGTCCACGCAGCAGCGCGCGCCCAGTCGGTCTCGGTGGGTGCGGCAGCCACCATGCGCGGCTTGGAGCTGGGGGAAAATCCCGCAGGCAGCGGCGCGGGAGCATCGGCGATTTTGGTCAGCGTGCCCGTGAGAGGAAGCATTCGAGCTGCGGTTGTTGGCAGCGCCGCGCTGTACAAGAATCCATCGCGGGTTATCTTTACGGTGGAGGAGACGACGTCTAGCGTGGAGCCGTCGCCGGGCAGTAGATACGCGGAGAGATTCTGCAGGCGGTCGTAGGCCTCGACCGTGGCCAGATCTCCATCGACAAAGGTATCTCCCCCGGTATGCAGCAGCTCAGTCGCATCCCCGGTCGTAATCTTCCATCCGTGCACGGCAACCGCTTCAGTGAGCAGCAGGAGCTGAACCCTGTGGCCATTCGGCAGGGTGAAGCGCAGCTTATGCTGCGCGTCAACAGGCAAAGTCGGATTGACGTGCAGCCAGAGAGCTCCATCGCGTCGCTCTGATTGTACGGACGGGTCAAGTTTGAGCCCCGGAGCGTCGTCGATTACAAACTCGGCAGGGATGCCGAGCTGGGCGAAAAAGGCGTAGACGGGGGCGTCCTTGGTGCCGAGGATCGCCAATGGCTGCGCGGTGGCAAAGCGCAGATGCAGGCCGCTCAAGTCCATGTGGAAGGGCCAGACGAAGTAGCTGTCGGCAGGCAGCGTGACGGGCTTCTCGGGCAGCGTCAGCGTCTCGCCCGCGGGCAGCTTGATGGCGACCTGGAAGTTGGGATGGTCGAGCATCTGGGAGCCACGGACATGGTTGTTGACGAAGAGGAAGCCACTGGAGCCTGCGGTGCGGGCGCTAATGCGGGGCGTGGCCAGATCGCGCGGGCCAGTGGGAACCAGCTCCGGTCGGCGCGTCTGCATCGGGGCCAGATCCGAGCCGAAGTCGTTGAGGAAGTAGTTCCACAGCTTGAGCACGAGCAGGCTCTGGCGCTCGTCGCCAAACTCGCCGATGGGAGCCTCGAAGTCGTAGCTCTTCTGCGGTAGATCGTTGGCGTAGTGCGTGGCCAGCGACTCCTGCAAGGTGGTCAGTTTTCCGTCGGGATTCTCCCCGCCGTGGAACATGTAACTGCCGTACATGTTGACGCCAGAGCCGAGCATCACCGGCATCATCGCGGCGATGTCGTTGGCCGAGACGACCGGGCGGCGATGGTAAGTCACCTGCATTCCACCGCCCATCTCTGCGGTGATGAAGGGCGTATCCAGAGTGAAGTTCGCAGCGTTGCCGGTCGGCACCTGACCGCCGACCGCGCCCATGTCTCCGGTGACCCGGCTGCCGAAGCGGAAGGCGTAGACCTCCGATGGCTTCAGCGGCTTGATCGACGCGTCCCACGGCGCGTCGGGATAGCCGCCATAGACCGGCAGCACCGCACCCTTGGGGATCGCCGCGCCGTCCCAGCCTGTCTCGGTATAGAAGGGCACACGCAGACCAGCGTCGCGCGCCATCTGCTTGAGTGTAAGGATATGCTGCGTGCCGCACAGCGAGCAGCGCTTGTTGTACTCATTCTCCAACTGCACGGCGATGACCGGCCCGCCCTCGCTCCACATCAGCCCCTTGAGCTGTGCCCCGACCTGCTTATAGAGCGTGTCCACGTAGCCCAGATACGCCGGATCATTCGAGCGCTGTTGCGTGGTCTTGGCTAGCAGCCAGTCGGGGAAGCCGCCGTTGCGCACCTCGGCATGCGACCACGGCCCGATGCGCGGCAGAACGTACATCCCATGACGTGCGCAGAGTTCGACAAAGCGGCGCAGATCCTTCTGCCCGGCCCAGTCCCACTGCCCCTCGACCTCCTCGTGATGAATCCAGATGACGTAGGTGGCAACGACCTGAACGCCCGCGCTCTTCATCTTCAGGATCTCGCTCTCCCACTCAGCCTCGGGGACGCGCGAGTAGTGCATCTCGCCCATGACGGGCAGCCATGGCTTGCCGTCCAGCGTCAGGTACTGCGCATTCACCCCCAGCACATGGCCATCGGGAGACTTCGCGTCCGCCGCATCAAAGCTGTAGTTCGCTGGCCCTGGCGCATCGGTCGTCGCAGCCGAAGCGTCGATGACCAAGGGCTGCGCCGCACTGCTCTGTGCGGGAAACACAACCGTAGACAGCATCAGTCCAAACGCTGCGGCCAGCAGAGCAACACGCCTGCGAACCTGCACATTCATGGAGGAACAAATCAAGTCGATCATCGGCACTGTACGGTTATCTCCCTATCGTCGTTTCGTCACTACATACTCTATATTGCCGACGAGAGGACTCACAAAGCAGCGCTTACGCACCTCTCACCGCATCGGCACAAACGCGCTGCTACATGGATCAATGGGATTGACCTGCATCCTGGCGTTCCCAGTCTCCGTCACCTTCACGCTCTTGCCCTGCGAGAGATCGATGTTCGTCCCCTTCGCCCCGGCGATGCCTCCTCGCGCAATCGTCGTAATGTCGGCGAAGGCAAGATGTACCTGCTCCGGCTTGATCCCTCGAATAAATACACCGCTCAACGTAACTTCAGTGCGATGCGCCTCGTCGTACCCGGCGATCAGCACGTCGCCCGGCGTCTCGTCGTAGATATTCTGCAACGTGATCTTCTTGTAATCCGGGATGCGCTCGCCTTTGATCCCCGGATCGGCGAACGGCTCAATCGTGTTGTCGTTGTAGTACGGCGAGATGGCGATTGGCACCTGCACATCGCGCATGCAGACGTTGCGATAGGTCAGATCATGCACCAGCCCGCCGCGCGTCGCATTGCTTTTGATGCGGATTCCGCTGGTCGTATGATCCTCAACCAGTCCATCGACCAGCAAGAAGCTGTCGCCTTCGTAGGTTCCGCTGCCAATCGACATTCCGTGACCACTGTAGAAGTGGTTATCGAGGACGCTCATGTGGGTCACGCCACTCTTGATGGCGATATTGTCGTCGCCGTTGTCGATCCAGCTATGCGCAATCGTGATGTTGGTCGATAATCCGGGATCGATGCCGTCGGTGTTGCGCGGCCTCGGATCGTTCGGCCCGGGCTCCACGGTCGGCGTCTTCAGATGCACTCCCCAAGCGGTGAATCCGTTGGTCTGCGAGACGCCGACGTGGAAGTTCGGAGAGTTGTGCAGCGAGATCTTGTAAAGCGTGAACCCATCCGCCTGAGCCGCATCGATCAGCCGCGGATCGCCGTAGGGCATATTGCCCGGCTCAGCCTTCACCGCCAGCGCCCACCACGAGTAGCCCTTGTCCAGCAGCTTCGCACCGCCACGCCCGTCGATGACTCCCTCGCCCATGATCGCGGTATTCTTGGCGCGAATCGTAATAAACGTCTTGCAGGCCTGCGCCCGCGCCTTCATCATCACCCCGCAGGCTCCCGGCGTGATGTCGTAGTCCGAGGCGCGACGCGAGGCAAAGAGAGTCACGCCCTTATCCACCAGCAGAGTCACGCCCTCGCGCAGTTCGAGCGGCCCGCTCAGGAAGGCATTCGTCTTTGGCTGAGCCGCCGCCTTCGTCCCGCTGGCGCTCTTGGCAAAGGTCTTTCCGCTCGCCGTCGCGGAGACCAACTTCCCTACCGTACTACCAAGCGCCAACTCCACCGCCTTACCCGCTGCGCAGTGATCGATTGCCGCCTGAATCCGTGCTGTATCCGGGCGCGACTCGTCGGCCTCGGCCAGCCCCTCGCCCACGGCGACGATCTTCGCCTCCAGCCGCGCACAACTCGGTGGAATCACCGGCTCGGTCACTGTGCGCGTGTCCTGCGCCCAGACCCGCGTCGCTCCCACGCCCATCGTGAGCGCAGCCAAAACGCCAGCAACCATCGCGTCCGCCAGCAACTCCCACATCCACCGCCCGCTCGTCCGCACGCTCATCGCATCTGGAAACATCGCTTCGTCCTCCTGCTGACGCCCTGTCAAAGTAGCACCGTCGCCTGAGATCTGTCATTCCAGAAAAATCTGCACAAAATAATTGTCATTCTGAGCGCAGCGAAGAATCCCCGCATCTTGCTCGCGGCGTCACGGTCTACACATGGGGAAAACGCATTAATCCGTGTTCATCCGCGTTGATCCGTGGTCGGCACTTGTCTCAAAACTGCTGCTGGTCGGGCCAGAAATTCCGCCCCGCCTCCGAACCCCGCTCAGTGGCCAGAGTGGTAGGGATGTCCGGCCAGAATCGTCAACGCGCGATAGATCTGCTCGGCCAGCACGGCGCGGGCCAACTCATGCGGCATGGTGATCGCCCCAAAGGAGAGGATCAGGCTGGCGCGAGAGCGGGCCGTCGCGGACCAGCCATCCGCCGGACCAATCGCCAGAACCAGCGTCTGCGTACCGCCATCGCGCAGTCGTCCAAAGTGCGCGGCAATCTCCTCCGATGAGAGCTGCTTGCCCCGGCTATCCAGAAGAATCAGTACCGGAGCCGTCCGCGCGGCCTGACGATCCAGCCAGCCCAACAGCGCCGCCTCCGAGTCCTGCACCAGCGCCTCGCAGGGCATATAGCGAGTGGCACGAGCGAGATACTCCGTCGCCAGCGTCCCCGCAGCGTCCGACTTGGCGCGCGAGCGGGTTGGCGAGATGGCCGTCAGGAAGATCTTCACGTTACAAGCCTACCGCAAAGACATAGAAAACGGCCCAACAAATATGATTTATGGAATCTTCGGTCGCTATGTCGTAGACTGGCCTGCTTTAAGCTGGAACGGGATGCCTCGTATAATGGTAAATATTGCATTAAATAATCGAGCAGCTTTTGCATAGCCCCTGATCCATTTGGAACGCCAATTGCAGGCGTTTAAGTAATAGTTGTGTTTTTTTATTGAACTGACTGTAACTCCGCTGATTGGCGGACGGAGTAGACATTCAAGGAGATTTGCGAATGAGGAAGTTTTTAGGTATTGCTTTATTTTCCCTTCTGGCAATCAGCGTACCGTTGGCCGCTTTTGGGCAGATAACCAGTGGAAACCTGTCGAGCACGATTAAAGATTCCACTGGTGCAGTCATATCGAGCGCGACGATTACTGCGATCAATGAAGACACAAAGGTGTCCTATACCGGCAGTTCCAGTTCAAACGGTGAGGCTCGCATCGGCAATCTGCCGTTTGGCAGCTATGACATCACAGCTTCGGCCCCCGGTTTCAAGGACTTCACTCTGGTCGGCGTCCGAATCAATGTGAACAAGACGGACTCGGAGACCTTCACTCTCGCGACTGCCTCGACCAGCAGCACGGTCAATGTTTCGGCTGAAGCTGGAGTCGCGCTGGATACAACATCGCTGAACCTTACGCAAACCTTTGAGACAAAAGAGTTAGCAGTTCTTCCCAGCGCCACAGTCGGCTTGGGCGTTCTGAACGTCTCCCTGCTCAGCCCAAACGTGGCTTCGAGCGGTGGACTGGGAGCAGGCGAGGGTCCTTCGGTGGCTGGCCAGCGTCCAAACAACAACAACTTCAACATTGAAGGTATCGACAACAACGATAAGGGCGTCACGGGGCCGTTGGTCTATATCCCCAACGATGCGGTTGGTGAGTTCTCCTTAATCGTCGGTCAGTTTTCCCCTGAATTTGGCCACTCCTCGGGAGGGCAGTTCAACACCCTGGTAAAGAGCGGCACCAACGATTTTCATGGCGTTGCCTATGAGTACTTCCAGAATCGCAATCTGAACGCAACCAACGTACCGGCGAACACGGTAGAGCCAAAGGCTCGCTATGACTTCAACCGCTACGGAGGTCAGGTCGGCGGTCCAATCAAGAAGAACAAGCTCTTCTTCTTCGGCAGCTACGAGCGTCAGACGACCGGGCTGAGCAGTCAAGCCTACGTCTGCACCCCGACGGCTGCAGGCATTGCAGCTCTGAAGGGCATGGCTGGATTGAACGCAACCAACCTCGCACAGTACCTCAAGTACACACCTGTTTCTCCAGGGAATGCGGGAATAGACGCTTCTGTCGACAACGCCTGCTTCAATCAGACAACCGGGCCTCAGTTCCTCGATGTATACCCGGGAGCGCCCACTACCAGCAACCCAACTCCATCTTATGGCTCCGTTCCGGTCTACGGTTCGGGAACCCCAACCGCGATCGCTCTCGGCAACTACCTGGCCGTCGGCCCGTATTACATCAACTTCAAGGCCTTGACGACCAGCGGGGATTACACCATCTCGCCTACGGATGAACTTCGTGTACGGTACATCTACAACGCAAACGCACAGCAGGATGTCTATGCGCAGCTTCCAGAGTTCTACGTTACGCGTCCCACGAAGTATCACCTCGTTGCCATCAGTGAATATCACTCGTTCACTGCAAATCTGACCAACGAAGTGCGTCTTGGCTATAACCGATATGATGACACGATCTCGGCAGGGTCTTTTACCTATCCAGGTCTTGATTCTTTCCCGAATCTTGTCTTCAACGACCAGAATGCGTTGCAGTATGGGCCTGATTCGGACGCACCGCAATCCACCATTCAGAACCTGTATGAGTTTACGGACAACATCACCTACTCATACAAAACGCACACCGTCAAAATCGGCTTTGACGGACGTAAGTACATCGCTCCGCAGACCTTTACGCAGCGTGTCCGTGGAGACTACGAATACAACTACCTGAGTGAGTTCCTCCATGATCTGGCTCCCACCAATACAACCAACGGATCCGGTATTATGGGTGAGCGCTCCACTGGCAACTTCATCTATTACGGAGATCAGACCGCGCTGTATGGATACGCCAACGACACATGGCGCGCAACTCCCGCGCTGACCATCAACTACGGCATTCGCTACGAATTCACCTCGGTTCCAACAGGCGAGCGTGCGCAGTCGTTGAACAGCGCAGCAAGCGTTGCAGGACTGATCAGCTTCACCGCCCCACAACCGCAGTACAAGAACTTTGCGCCGCGCGTGGGCATCTCCTACTCTGTAGACGACAAGACGGTGGTTCGCGCTGGCTTTGGCATGGCATACGACGTTCTGTATGACAATCTTGGCCTGCTCACCTTCCCGCCGCAATACTCCTCAACCAACGACGTGGGAGACGGAAACATCAACTACACCGGCAAGATGGATCCGAATGCCGGCGATCCTAACTTCCTAACCAATGGCGGCTTGCCTCCGGGCAATGGTGGTCTTGCAACCTTCTCTAGCATCGCAGCACAAAAAGCTGCCACCTCGGCATATCTTCCCAACCAGACCTTGCCCTATTCAGAGATCTGGTCGCTCGGAATTCAGCGCACCTTTGGTTCAAACTACACAGCTGAGATCCGCTACACCGGAAGCCGCGGCGTTCACCTTCCCACGCAGGTTCAGATCAACCGTCAAGCAAGAGTAACGGCTGCCAACCAGTTGCCCACCTACTTCGGCTCAGCCGCAAGCAGCATGGGAACGAGCGTGACAGGGTACGCTGGCGAAAGCAATCTGGGTGCCATCCAGTCTCTTTCCGACACCGTGCCGGCTTATCTTGCTGCTGGCTTCACGGGCAAGGTCACCTCATATCAGCCCGACTCTGCCTCCGACTACAACGCCGGCTCGTTGGACCTGATTCGCCGCTTCAACCATGGGCTTTCGATCAACGCAGCCTACACCTGGAGCAAGACCATGGACGATGCGACGGCCGCAACGTACTCGACCATCTTTACTCCGCGCAGGCCGCAGGACTCGCAGTGCGTCTCGTGCGACTGGAGCCGTTCGGCTCTGGATCGCGGTCAACGGCTCTCGCTGGCCGTTGTCTATGACCTGCCTTACTTCAAACACTCCAACTTCCTGATGAAGAATCTGGCAGGAAACTGGTTGATCTCCCCCATCTACATCTACGAATCGCCAGAATATGTGACGGTTCTGTCAGGTACGGATGCGAACTTGAATGGCGACTCCGTGGATCGCACAATCATCAACCCGAACGGCGTAAAGGGAACAGGAAGCGCTGTGAAGCCCGTTTATAGCACCACACTGGCTTCCAGTTGCGGCACAGGTGTGACCCAATGCGCAACGAATCTGGTTGGCTATGTCGCAACCAATCCGAATGCGTACTACATTCAGGCTGGTGCGGGAACCTTGCCGAACGCGGCGAGGAACACGCTTCCTCTTCGCCCCATCGACAACATCGACCTGTCGGCAGTCAAGAGGATCAACTTCACAGATCGCTATGTCTTTGAATTTCAGGCACAGGCGTTCAACGTCCTGAACCACCCGCAGTACATTCCGGGCTCTCTGGACAACGTGAACTTCAACGACACCCACACGGATTCAACCGCAATCATCAATGCCTCGTCCGCAGCCTTCAATAAACCTCAGACACTCTTCAATTCCAACGCTCGCACCATGCAGTTGGCGGCGAAGTTTATCTTCTAACCCTCGTTTTGAAATAGATACGGCGCCCCAAGGGGCGCCGTATCTATTTAACTGAGCATATCGTTTTTATCAGCTAGGCCAAGAAATAAATTGTCATTCTGAGCGAAGCGAAGAATCCCCGCATTTTGCTCGCACTGCCACAATCTACACCATTTCCTAAAGCATTTTCACCTTGCTATAGAGATCTGTTTTTTGTCATTCCGTAGCGAAGCGAAGGAATCTGCTGTTTCCTTCCCGTCACGAAACTCTACACCATTGCTGAAAACGCTCTAAATTGCTCTGGTAAAGACTCTCTACAAACAACGTGTTCTCAATCCTACTTCTTTTTTGCCCCAGCTTTTTTCTTCGCTGGAGTCACAGCTTTTTTTGCCACAGCCTTTACAACGGGCTTGGCTGTTTTCTTGGCTGCGACCTTCTTGGCCGCACTCTTTACGGCCTTCTTGGCCGCACTCTTTACGGCCTTCTTCGCCGCAGGCTTTGCTGTCTTTTTGGGAGCAGATTCTGCGACAACCTTCGCCGCCTTCTTTGCGACCTTCTTTGCCGGGGCAGGCTTCTCCGTCTTGCTCTTCGCTGCCGTCTTTGTCGCCGTAGTCTTTACCGACTTCTTGGACGTCTTGGAGCTTGAAGCCTTGGAACGCGTAGCGGCGATCTTCGCCTTCAACTCGGCATTGAGTTCGGCGACGCTGATCGTGGTTGCGGATTTGCGCATCCGCTCCAGACCATAGTAAGCGCGCTTCTCCGCTGAAAAAACGTGGACGATGAAGTCGACGTAGTCCATCAGGATCCACTCGCCCTGTCTGCGTCCCTCGACCGAGTTGGGGTAGACCCCAAACTCGCGCTTCAGGCGTATTTCAATCTCGTCGGTGATGGCGACGTTCTGGCGTTCATTGGTTCCGTTGCAGATCAGGAAGTAGTCGGTCAGACCGCTCTCCGATGGATCCAGAGCCAGAATGCGAATGTCTTCGGCTTTTTTGTCTTCACAGGCTGCGGCGGCTGCCAGCAGGAGTTGATAACTTTCAGTTGAGGGCATGGATCTCCTTACATCTCATGGTATCGGGTTACGGCCATCTGCGTCTATCGCAACCTGCGAACATCTGCCTTCGCTGATCTCGCAATGCAACAGTTTTCCCATCGCTACAGATCGGCTCGGTCTACTTCAGCGTCTTCACATAAGCCGCAACCGCAGAGGCCTGAGCTGGCGTCAACGTACTATTCGGCTTGATGTGCGGAGCCTTTGCCTCTCCGCCCTTGGTCAAAACCTCGACCACGCTCTTCGATGTTCCGGCCAGCTTGGGCCCCATGGACGGTTTACCCTGCCCCTGATCGCCGTGACACATGGCGCACTTGGTCTTGTAGAGAGCGCCGCCATCCTCTGCCGCAGCCTGCATCCACGCCATCGTTGTGATCGTTGCCAGCGCTACCGTTGCAATGCGAAGTCTCATGGTCATCCTCTCTCGAATCCTAAATTCATCTATGGCTCATGACTATAGCGTTTTTACAATTGCTATAGCAATTGTGAATTTGACCAAAGAGAAACAATTATCAGCGGCAAGCGTCTACTGCGCCGCAGAGGCCCGCTCGGTCGGCGCATGCGTCCCACCGCTCAGCCCGCCTTCGTACTTCGCCACACCTTTGTAGAGGCTCTCCGCAACGCGCTCGCGATACTCCGGCTCGCGCAGTTGCTCGGCGTCCTTGGGATTGGTCACAAACGAGATCTCCGCCAGAATCGACGGCATATTCGCGCCAATCAGAACCACAAATGGAGCCTTCTTCACACCGCGATCCTTCAGCCCAGCGTTTCCCTTTTGCAGTCCCGTGTAAAGTGATCCCTCCACATCGCTGGCAAACTCGCGACTCTCGGCGATCTTGTCCTTCAACGCAATCTTCTTCACCAGATCGCTCAGTTGGTGGATTGACTGGTCGCTGACGGCATTCTCGCGCGCGGCCACATCGAGCGCCGTCGGATCGCTGGTAAAGTTCAGGTAGTAGGTCTCCACTCCACGCGCCGTCGAGTCGGACGACGAGTTGGCGTGGATCGAAAGAAACAGATCGGCCTGCGCCTTGTTGGCAATCGCCGTCCGCGTCTCCAGCGGAATAAACGTGTCGTCCGAGCGGGTGTAGATGATCTCCGCGCCCAGCCGGTCGTGCAGCAGTTTGCCAAGACGCAGCGCAACGTCCAGCACCACGTCCTTCTCTTCGATGCCATCGACGCCCAGCGTCCCAGAGTCGTGCCCGCCGTGGCCTGCGTCAATGACGATGCGCCCAATCTTCAGTCCCAGCGCGCGCACCAGCGAGGTCTGCCCATCGGCCGTCGGCACAGCCGCCCGCGCCGGAGTCGCATCCGCCGCAGCCCTGCTCTTCCCCTTGCGCGGCTTGTTCAACGAACTCGCCGAAGGCGCAGGCAACACATCACTCGGCGCGGCAACCGCAGCACTCACCGCATCCCCGCCACTCCTGTTTTCTGCATCTCTGATCCCCGCGTCCGCCACTACCGCCGAGATCGGCTTCGAGGTCGGCTTTGCCGTGGCCTGTACGCGTCCCGGAAGATCGCTCAGGTCAGCAACATCGCTGGTCGCATTTGCGCTCGAAGTCGCCACGCTGTTGGGAACAGGCCTCGCCACCGTCGGCCTTACCGTCACCGCCGCCCGAGGGGCCGGAGCGTTAATCGCCGCCGCAGGCCCAGCCGCCATCACCGCGCCCATGCTCGACGCCGCCTGACCGCTGGCCGTCGGCGATAGCGCGCCGCTTCCCGCCGCCTTGCTCCCGTGAATGTCGATAATCAGCCGGTAGGGATTGGGCAGCAGAAACGCCGAGTACTCCGTAACGTCGTTCACGTCCAGAACCACGCGGGTCACGTCATCGGAGTACTGCGCCGCCCTCACCTTCTTCAGAAATCCATCGTCGGTCACAGCGAAGCTCTTGCCAACCAGCTCTGGAGCCAGCTTGGTTCCATGCAGGTCGAAGTAGATGCGATCCGGGTTCGGAACACGCGCCGCCTCGTAGGTCACATTGTCGCCCAGATCGATCGCCACCCGAGTATAAGTCGCCGTAGACCAGTGGCGAATCCCAGTCACCAGAGCGCGTTTTCCGCTGCGCCTCCCGCTCGTCGGCGCAACCGCGACCGGCGCACCGACAGCAGTCCCCGCCGGAGCAACCACCGCCCCGCGGCCTGCAACCTCCGTCGCCGCAGAGCCAACCGAAAGACCCGCAGGAGTCGCCGCCGCGCCACCTCCGCGCACCACGGCTCCCGAGGTCTGCGCCATGGCTGGCAGCGTCGATCCTCCACCCAGCGCGGCCCGCTGACCGCCAACCGGCGCAGCCTGAATCGCAGCCGGAGTAGCAATCGGAGCCGGAATCGAAACCGAAGCCTGAGTCGCAGCAGAAGCACTCTGAGCCGAAGCCGGAGCCGCGAGCCTCGTCTTCCCCGGCACCTGATTTCTAACCACAGCTCCCTGCGCCTGCGTCCCCTGCGACAGCGAAGCCAGCCCTGCGCGAGCCTCTTCGGCCTGCTCGCTCCTCGGATGCTCCTTCAGCAGCAGTTGATACTTCTCCCGAGCCGCCGCCGCGTCGTTCAGGTCATTCTGCTCAATCTGCGCCTCGGCCAGCAGCGCCCCGGCCTGTAGCGAGCTGGTCGGATACTGCTTGCGCATGAACTCATACTGCCCCACCGCCGCCGTCAGGCTCTTGGCGTCGTGCAATCCGCGCCCCTGCTCGGCCAGCAGCTCGGCCACAGCATAGATCGCCGCCGCCGCATGAATATCCCTCGGGCTCTCGTGATAGATCGCGCGATAGCCGTCCATCGCGTGACTGTAGTCGGCCTTGCTGCGAGTCTCTTCGGGGATCGCCTCCAGCGCGTCCCTCCCCTGCTCGGCCGCCTCCCACGCAGAGAGCGGCACCGCCTTCTGCTGCGCTCCGGCCCTCGCCGCGCCAGCCCTGACCGGTGTAACGCCAACCGCCGCGACACTCAGCCCCACGCATCCTGCCAGCACAGCCGCAACCATCTGGGCGCGCCTCATCGAGCACACCGAACCCCACACCCACCGCATCTGTATCTGTGGAAACATATCCTTCCCAGTTTATTTCCCCGCGCCCCGCCGCACCCGTAAAAATCCGCCCAGTGCTTTCGCCGATACCCCCAAGCGCACTGCACCGAGCGTCTGCCTTTGCTTGTCATTCCACAGCGGTCTTGTTTGTCATTCCACCGCCATCTTGCTTGTCATTCCGCAGCCGTTTGTTTGTCATTCCGCATCTCTTTGTTTGTCATTCCGCAGCGAAGCGGAGGAATCTGCTTTCGCATTGGCCTTTGCTTGTCATTCTGAGCAAAGCGAGAATCCCCGTATTTCGCTCACGCCGCGACGGCCTACGCCACGCCCCAAAAGGCCGGGTGCCCCATTCATCGCAGCAACATCGCGATGAATGGGATGAATACCGCTCGCACCACGAGCCTTTGCCTGTGCTGTTGTCTGGCAAGGACCAAAGGCCCGTCCTATACCAGCCTAGGCCGAAGGCCTAGGAATCCGCCCAGTCAATCCCCAGCGGGCTGAAGGCCCGCGCAATAGCTTTCTGTGGATCGAAACCCGAGCCAGCTATATATCGATACGGCCTACCCAAATAAACACACTACGCAATCAATCCCCCAACAACCTCCGCCGCCTTGGCCAGCGCACCGTCCAGAGCCCCAGCATCGCTTCCGCCCGCCTCGGCCAGGTCGGGTCTTCCTCCGCCCTTGCCGCCGACCAGCCCCGCCAGCGCGCCCACAATCTTGCCCGCATGAACCTTGCCCGTCAGATCCTTAGTCACACCGACGATCAGCGAAACCTTCCCCTCCGCCGCCGCGCCGAGGACCACGATGCCCGATCCGAGCTTCCCTCGCATCTGATCTACCAGGTCGCGCATTGGCCCGCGCTCCAACCCATCCACGCGCTGGACGAGCAGTTTTACGCCCTTGACCTCGACCGCGGTAGCCTCGCCCGCAGCGTTCGCCGCCGACTTCATCCTCACCGCATCCAGTTCGCGACGCAGCTTCTTCATCTCCTCATCGGTCGCGGCCAGCCGAGCCCGCAGTGCATCCGCCGGAGCCGCAGCGTCCGCGCCAACGATCTGCCCAACCACTCGCGCCACATCGTAGTCGCGACGGAACTCGCCCAGCGCACCCCATCCGCTGACCGCCTCCACACGCCGCACACCACTCGAAACCGAACCCTCGCCGACCAGCTTGATCAGGCCAATCTCGCCCGTCGCCCGCGTGTGCGTTCCTCCGCAAAGCTCGGTCGAGAAACTCCCAACCTTGACCACGCGAACCTTGTCGCCATACTTTTCGCCGAACAGCGCCATCGCGCCCAGCTCCTGCACCGCCACGTCGATGGGCACATCCACCATCGTCTCCACCGGGGTATTGGCCAACACCTGCCGATTCACAATCTCCTCCACCTGGGCCAGCTCCTCTTCAGCCACACCGGCAAAGTGGGAGAAGTCGAAGCGCAATCTGGCCCGATCCACCGACGAACCCGCCTGCTTCACATGCCGCCCCAGCACCTCGCGCAACGCCGCATGCAACAGATGCGTCCCCGTATGGTTCCGCGTCACCGCCGCGCGCACCTCGCCGTTCACCTGAGCAGTTACAATCTGGCCTGCGGAGATGTTTTGACCCGGAAATACATTGACCGTGAGAACGCGAACACCCTTGAGGGGTGATTCGCAACCAAGCACGTCCGCCAACTTTTCGTTCCCATTGGCGTTCAGAATCTCGCCAATGTCTCCAACCTGCCCGCCGCTCGTCGCGTAAAAAGGCGAGTTCTCAATAACTATCTTGAAAAGCTGACTCTGGCCAGCCATGGACCTTGGATATTCCCTTGATGTGTCCGGGTCAACCCAGATGACGGCTACGACCCGTGTCTGGGTCCGCAGGCTTGAATATCCAACAAAATTGAGATCATACGGTTCGTGGGCTTCCGGCAATACGCCGCTCATGCCCGCGTAAATATCGGTGCCTTCAGCCAACTGCGCATAGATGGGACTAGCGGTCTTTTGCGATCCACCCTTCCAGCTAGCCCGCGCACGCGCCTGCTCCTCCTGTCGCGCTATCTCAAATCCTTCATCATCGAAACCGATCCCATGATCGCGGCACGCTTCTTGAATGAAATCCTTTGGAAGACCAAAGGTCTCATATAGCCGAAATGCTTCTGCGCCGGAAATGGACAACTGTACGCCACCCATATCGAGTGCCTGAGAAGGAGTTAGATCGGTGAAGTCATTTCCCAACCTCGAAGAGGCAGTCTGAAATTCCTTGGCAATCGAGTTCCGAGCATCCTCGCCCTCGTCACACTCCTGCCAACTATCTGCTAATAGTGCGAGTAATTTCCAAGTTTCGTTTTGTTGGGCAATCGGGATGATCACATCCATCATTTTTTCGTAACCCTGCAAGAGCACTCGCGCAAACTGCAATTCTTCCGCAAGCACTGTCTTTGAGACCCGCTCCGCGCTCTCTTTCAACTCCGGATAAGCCACCTGCATCTCGTCGCGGACGGCGAAGACCATCTCGTGCATGAATGGCTTCTCTTGACCAAGCAAACGCCCATGACGAATCCCGCGGCGGAGGATCTTGCGTAGGACGTAGCCGCGGCCTTCGTTGGCTGGGACGACGCCGTCGGAGATAAGGAAGGTGGCCGCGCGGGCGTGGTCGGCGATGATGCGCAGGCTGGCGGCGTTCTTGGCGTCGCTGACGCTGGCTTCAGCGACGCTCAGGCCGGTGAATCCCGTCAGCTCCGCCGCCCGCGCAATCAGCGGAGTAAAGAGGTCGGTCTGGTAGTTCGAGGCCACTCCCTGCAAGACCGCCGCGACGCGCTCCAGCCCCATGCCCGTATCGATGGAGGGCTTGGGCAGCGGAGTCAAAACGCCGTCGCTGCTGCGATCAAACTGCATGAAGACCAAGTTCCAGATCTCCACATACCGCTGGTCGTCCTGCGGGAAGGGCCTGTCGACGCTGGGGTCTTCGCCCGCCGCAACGCCGAGGTCGTAGAAGATCTCCGAGCAGGGTCCACACGGCCCGGTCTCGCCCATCTGCCAGAAGTTGTCCTTCAGGCTCATGGCGAAGATGCGCTCGGCTGGGACGCCCGCCTCCACCCAGAAGCGCGCCGCCTCGTCGTCGCGCGGAACTGCGCTGTCCCCCTCGAAGATGGTGACGTAAAGCTTGGATTTATCGATGGCGAACCACTCGGGCGAGGTCAGCAGCTCCCACGCGTAGGCGATGGCCTCGCGCTTGAAGTAGTCGCCAAAGCTGAAGTTTCCCAGCATCTCGAAGAAGGTATGGTGACGCCGCGTGAAGCCGACGTTCTCCAGATCGTTGTGTTTTCCACCGGCTCTCACGCATTTCTGCGAAGTCGTAGCCCGCGTATACTCCCGCCGCTCCGCGCCCAGAAAGACGTCCTTGAACTGGTTCATCCCAGCGTTGGTAAACAGCAGCGTCGGGTCGTTTGCCGGCACCAGCGACGACGAATGCACGCGCCTGTGTCCCTGTCCCGTTGCAGCCGAAACCTTGCCCTCAAAAAACCGCAGAAAATCTTCGCGAATCTGGCTTCCCGACTTACCGCTGTTGTTCTTAGATCTATCGCCCATAGGTCTATAAGTTTATCAGCGGAAGGCTCCACTCTACTAAAAACTCACCACGGCCAGATCTCCGCCCAGCGCGTGACCCAGCGGCGTCACCCTCGCGCCGTCTGCAGCAAAGGCCTGATCGGTCCAATCCCAGCCCGTGTGGTAGAGCACAAAGACGTGCTTCCCCGGCCTCGCTCGCAGCTCTTCATACGAGATCACCGGAACTCCCGCGAAGTGTTGCATATGCATCGCCGTCAGGGCCATGGTGTCGTGGCGATTCCAGCGCAACTCCTGCGCGCGGGAGTAGACCAGCGTCATGCGCGCGCGCACCTCGGCGTCCGGCTCGTAGATGCGATCCTCCTCGAACACACCCATATCCTGCACATACAGCCGCCCATCGGCGTTCGCCAGCAGCGCAGCCCTCGCCTCGGCTGGCAGCACCAGCGAGGCCAGCCGCGCCGCACTCTTTCGCTGCTCCGCATGAATCCGCGCCGCGCCCGTTGCCAGAACTCCCACGCCCAGCGCGACCATCACCGCAACAAACACGCCATCGCGGCGCAGCCACGGGCTCAGCGCAATCGCAATCATCGCGCTGATCGCCACCACCGCGCCCAGCACATAGCGCACCTCAATCGCGTGAGTCACAAACCGCGCCAGCAGATAGCCGCAAAACGGCAGCGCCGCCAGCGACAGCAGCAGCGCCCACTCCGCTCCGCCAATCGGCAGCCTGCGCCCACTGCGCCAGCATCCCCACGCCAGCGCCGCCGCAAAGATCAGCAACGCCGCAATCCACAGGTGCTGCGCGGGCATCGGCATCTGCGTGTAGTCGACAAAGATCGAGCGATAGGCGCGCGTAATATCGTGCAGCCCCACCCCGCCCGCGTTGTAGTAGTTCTTGCGAAACTCTCCCGCCGTCTTCAGATAAGGCAGCGTCGCCGCAAAGCTGGCCATCCCCGCCACAATCGCCGCGCACACCGGCCAGTCGATCTTCCATCGCGCCAACGTCCGCCACTTCTCCGCCGCGCAGATCGGAACCAGCAGCAGAATCCCGAAGTAGTGCGCATTGATCGTAGCCGCAATCGCCAACGCCAGCCCAACCAGCGCCCATCCCCGCCGAGCCTCTCGCTGCGCACACGCCTGCCAACACAGCAGAGCCAGCGCATAAAGCCCCAGCATCACGCCATACGGCCGCCCCTCAACCGAGTAGTACAGCGTAGCCGTCAACGCCGGAAACGCCACAGCCACAGCCGCCGCGCGCTCGCCCGCCAGTCGCCGCACAAAGAAGAACAGACAGACCTGCATCAGCAGAAATCCCAGCAGAGCCGGAATCCGCAGCGCAAACGCGCCCACGCCTAGAACACTTTTACTATTCCCATAGAATGAAAAACTATTATCCTTCTGAGCGAGCTTCTCTTGAGGTTTGTCATTCTGAGCGCAGCGAAGAATCCCCGCATTTTCTTCGCGCCGCGACACTCTATCCCATTGGGGAAAATGCTCTGCGGCCTTCATTCCAGCATGCGAGAGAAGATGCACGAGCGGCGGATCCAGCGAGATCGGCCACGTCCTCTGCACTTGCATCAGCTGCGCCACCGTTGGCAGGCTGTCGGTCTGGAAGGCGTACATCTCGTCCTGCGAGAGCAGCTTGCTATGCGACCAGAGCAGCGACAGAGCCGCCGTCATCAGCACAAACGCAACCGCCAACGCCCGCGCCAGCCTGCACTTTGCAATGCCCGCCTTTGGCGTCTCGACCTCCATCAGCCCTCGCCCACCCCTGTGCCGCGCAACTCAATCCGCAGCGGCAGTACGCGAGAGACCGAAGCCGCGCCACTGGTCGGCTGTACCACCGGAATCGTCGGCATAAAGATATTCTCCAGCCATGGCAACCGCACAAACAGAAGCGTTACCATCACCACCACGGTCGCTGTAAACCACAGCATCAGCCCCAGCTCGCGGTACAGCTTCTCCGGATTCTGCACCGCGCTGTCGTGCTTGAACGAGAGCTTGAGGTAGATCGCCATCACCAGCGCCACCAGCGGAAATCCCAGCAGCAGCTCGATCCGATAGCGAATCACAAACGCCCCAAAGAACAGCATCGCCGTCGAGGCATAGAACATCACGCTGACCAGCAGCGACTCCGGCGTATACCGCCTGAAGCTGGCGCGATACGCCCCGGCCACGCCGCGGTCGCCGATCTCGCGCAGCTCGCTGAATCGCTTCAGCGCCATAAAGTAGCAGCCAATCATCCAGTAGCACATCAGCAAACTCAGCGGCGGCACCAGCCACGCCGCCACCGCATACCAGCCCAGCAACATGCGCAGCGGATTATTCACGCTCTCGGTCAGCACGTCGAGATACGGCACGTCCTTGGTGCGCAGCGGTTGAATGTTGTACGCGCATCCCATCAGCCACAGCGCCAGCGCAGTAATCGCAAACGGCTTCGAGATCTCCCAGCCAATCGCCACGCCTGCCACCATCATCAGAATCCACTGCGCATAAGCGGCGGGAATGCTGATCAGTCCCAACGCCGCCGGACGCGACTTCTTGCTCGGATGCAGCCGATCAAACGGAGCATCCAGCACCTCGTTGATGACGTAGTTGCTGCAAGCCACCAGCGTAATCGACACGAAGGCCCAGACCAGCGTCCCCGCCAGATGCCGCGTCATCAGCCCCGGATAGATACTCAGCGGAACGATGACTCCGGGCAACACAAACAGATTCTTGATCGAATGATCCAGCCGCACAATCGATAGATGCGCCTTGACCCGCGTGGCAAAACTAACCGCCGACCCCGTAGTCTTGCTCATGCCGACCCCATCTCCATGGCGCCGCGTCCGCAACCGGCGACCGCGCTCCAGCATCTCATCTACGCCTTGGCTACTCGCGTCCTTTGACGCGATCATAAAGATACCGGTCGCTGGTTGTTCCCAGCGATTCGTTGTAGAGGCTTTCGGCTCCGGCGTCCTCGGTCAATTCTTCGCTGAAGGCGTGGATGGCGCGCAGGTGGTCTGCGGTCGCGGGAATCTCGACCTTGTCGGTCTTGAGGAACTTCTGGTAACCCCGGTCAAGCAGGCGCGAGATCTGTCCTCCCAGCAACCAGCCCGGACGCACCAGCAGCATGGTGGTTCCGTCGGGAGCGGCGGCAATCACCGCCGCGCACCCGCGCTTGCGCACCTGATAGGCCTTCACCCCGGATCCTGAACCCTCGCGCGCAGCGGATACATCAAATTGGTGGCCGGCAAGAGTTGCCAGTGCTTCGGTAAAGTTTCTCTGAGGAGTATTCTTTGCCATAGTTTTTGATCGCGTTAGACTGGATTAACTGTCGCACATTCATGGTCAGCCTTCAAACTATATTCCGCAAGTGGTCGGCCATCAGTTCATTCCAGTCGCAAGACACGCCAAGGAAGGATTCTCTCGGATGATTGCAACGGCGCGCGCGCTTGGTGTCTCCCTGCTGGAACGCATCGGCAACACGCCTCTGCTCGCTCTCGACCGGCTGACGGAGCATCTTCCCGGCGTACAGATTCTGGGCAAAGTCGAATGGGTAAACCCCGGCGGTTCGATCAAGGATCGCGCTGCGGCCTCCATCATCATCGACGCGGAGAAGCGCGGCCTGCTCCAGTTCCACCAGCACGACGTCCACAACGCCCGTGCGCTGCTGGACGCCACCAGCGGCAACACCGGCATCGCCTACGCCATGCTGGGTGCGGCGCTGGGCTTCCCAGTCACCCTCTGCGTCCCCTCAAACGTCTCCCCAGAACGCAAGCACATCCTCGCGGCCTACGGAGCCAAAATCGTCTGGACCGATCCCAACGACGGCTCCGATGGAGCGATTCGCAAGGCGCAGGCGATGATCGCCACCCATCCCGACCGCTACTTCTACGCCGACCAGTACGGCAATCCGCAGAACTGGATGGCCCACTACCGCACCACGGCCAACGAGATCTGGAAGCAGACCGAGGGCCAGATCACCCACTTCGTCGCTGGCCTCGGCACCAGCGGAACCTTCATGGGAACGACGCGCCGCCTGCGCGAACTGAACCCAGCCATCCAGTGCATCTCCATGCAGCCCGACTCGCCGTTCAACGGATTCGAGGGGCTCAAGCACATGGCGACGGCCATCGTCCCGCCAATCTACGACGCAACTCTGGCCGACGCCAACATCGCCATGGAGACCGAAGCTGCCTACAAAATGGCGCGCGAACTAGGCCGCCGCGACGGCCTGCTGGTCGGAGTATCCGCTGCGGGGGCAGTCGCCGCGTCCCTCCAGATCGCCGAGCAAGAGGCCGCCGCCGGTCGCGAGGCCGTCATCGTCACCATCCTCTGCGACTCGGCCGACAAGTACCTGAGCGAACGTTTCTGGCGGGAGGGATAGATGTTGAAGTTAAGCTACAACGACTACGAAGCGCTGCGAGCGCATGGCGAAGAGACCTATCCGCATGAGTGCTGTGGTGTGCTTCTGGGCAAGGCTAATCCCGAGGACAATCAGGTTTGCGAGATCGTTCGCGCAGGCAACACGCGCACCGATTCGGCGCACAATCGCTACAACATCGCTCCCGAGGATCTGATCCGCATTCAGCGTCAATCGCGCAAGAAGGGGCTGGAGATCATCGGCTTCTACCACTCGCACCCGGATCATCCGGCGCAGTGGTCGCCGACCGACTTCGCCGAGGCGCATTGGATCGGCTGTTCCTACGTCATCACGTCCATCGCCCAGAGCAAGGCCGCCATTACCAACTCCTTCCTGTTGACCGGAACCAACGAGGAAGACAAAAAGTTTCTCGACGAACCTGTCGAGATTGAAGTGGGCAGCACAAATACGCAGCAAGAAAGAGAACCACAATGAACATCAACATCCCCACTCCCCTGCGCTCCTACACCGGCGGTCAGCAGACCGTCAGCGTTCCCGGAGCCACTGTCGGAGAAGTTCTCGAATCCCTCACCGGAACCTACCCCGAACTGCGCCAGCACCTCTACAGCGCCGAAGGCAAGCTACGCTCCTTCGTCAACCTCTACCTCAACGACGACGACATCCGCTACCTGCCGCTGAAGGAAGCCACCCCAGTCGAAGACTCCGACGAGCTGTCGATCATCCCGTCCATCGCCGGAGGGTACTAGCTCATTTCCCGTAATTCTATAGACAAAATTTGTTTGTCATTCCGTAGCGAAGCGTAGGAATCTGCTTTTTGTTCGTTCGATGACGGACACACCATTACGGGAAGAGCACTAGCCGAACGGGTATCCGCGCTTCGCGTATAGCTAAAAACGTACAACCAAGGGCTAACAACCCGCTCTATATCTCTGCGATAATTCACAAGATCATCTCGTATCCACGCTGGCAAAGGATAACCGAATGCCCACAAAACTCCCTGAAATAGAACTCCCCAAGCTCTCCAACGATGAGATCTCGCGCTACTCGCGCCACCTGATCCTGCCCGAAGTCGGCATGGAAGGACAGCAGAAGCTCAAGGCCGCAAAGGTTCTCTGCGTCGGCACCGGAGGCCTGGGCGCACCGCTCGCGCTGTACCTTGCCGCCGCGGGAGTTGGCACCATCGGTCTGGTCGACTTCGACACCGTGGACGCAAGTAACCTGCAACGCCAGATCATCCACTCCACAGCGACCGTCGGCAAGCTGAAGGTCGACTCCGCTGAGATCATGTTGAAGGGCCTGAACCCCAACACCAACATCATCAAACACAACACCATGCTGACCAGCGCCAACGCGCTTGAGATCTTTAAAGACTACGACATCATCGCCGATGGCACAGACAACTTCCAGACGCGCTATCTGGTCAACGACGCCTGCGTCCTGCTGGGCAAACCCAACGCCTACGGCTCAATCTTCCGCTTCGAGGGGCAGGCCAGCGTCTTCGCCGCCAACGACGCGCCCTGCTACCGCTGCCTGTATCCCGACCCGCCGCCACCGGGACTCGTTCCCTCCTGCGCCGAGGGCGGCGTTCTGGGAATCCTTCCCGGCCTCGTCGGAGTCATTCAGGCCACCGAAGTCATCAAGCTGATTCTGGGCATCGGCGAATCGCTAGCCGGTCGGCTGCTGCTGGTCGATGCACTGACCATGAAGTTTCGCACTCTGAAGCTGCACAAAAATCCCGACTGCCCGATCTGCGGGACCAATCGCACCATCACCGAGCTGATCGACTACGACCAGTTCTGCGGCATCCAGAAGCCCACCAGCGCAGGACCGCTCGAGGTCGCGCAAAACCCTGTCTTATCCGAGGCTCCCATGGTCGATGGCATTCCCCAGATCTCCGTACAAGAACTGAAGCGTCGCCTCGACGCACACGAAGACGTCTTCGTCCTCGACGTGCGCGAGCAGCACGAGGTACAGATCGTCAACATCGGCGCGCCTCTGATCCCCCTCGGCCAACTGGCCAGCCGCATCGGCGAGTTGGTGGCGGAGAAGAGCCGCCGCATCGTCGTCCACTGCAAACTCGGCGGACGCAGCCAGAAGGCCGCCGTCATCCTGAAGCAGGCAGGTTTCCCCAACGTCGAAAATCTGACCGGAGGAATCATTGCCTGGGCCGAAAAGATCGATCCCACCCTACCGAAGTACTGATCCGCATAGAGGTCAAATAGTAATGGCGCACCCTTTACGGTGCGCCATTACTATTTGCAGAATGAATTGTCATTCTGACCCTCGAACGAAGTGAAGGGGAAGAATCCCCGCATTTCATTCGTAGCGCAACACTCTACACCGTTAGTGAAAATGCTCTGGCCTCTTTGTTGTGAAAAAATGCTCTGGCCTCTTTGTTTGTGAAAAAATGCTCTGGCCTCTTTGTTTGTCATTCCGTAGCAAAGCGGAGGAATCTGCTTTCGCTCGCTCCACGACGGTCTCCCCCATTACCGAAACGCTTTGGAATCTGCCCAAAACCGCTATTTCCTTATATTCGTCCCTATCCCATCCGCTTTTATCCGTGCTTCTATCCGTGTCATCCGTGTTAATCTTTTCCTCCGCCAGTCGAACCCTTGATCTGCCGCACGACCTGTAGCACAGCCTCCACCGGGGTTCCGGGAACGATGCCGTGACCAAGGTTGAAGATGTGTCCGGGGCGGCCCGCTGCGGCGGTCAGAATCTCGCCGACACGGGCTTCGAGGACATCGGGGGAGGCAAAGAGCGTGATCGGGTCCAGATTGCCCTGTACGGCCACTCCATGGCCCAGCGTACGCCAAGCCTGATCGAGCGGCGTTCGCCAGTCCAGCCCCAGAACATCCGCTCCCGTCTCGCGCATGGCGGGTAGCAGCGAGGCCGTGTCCACGCCGAAGTAGATCACCGGTACGCCGAGCGCGCGGATGCGGCCAATCAACTCCGTGGTCGGCCCCTGCACATACTGGCGATAGTCGGTCGGCGACAGCGCGCCAACCCACGAGTCGAAGACCTGAATAACGTCCGCTCCGGCCTCCACCTGCTGCGCCGCGTACTCGACCAGCACCGTCACCAGCTTCTCCATCAGGATCGGCCAGGCTGTGGACTCAGGGCGCTTCGATGAACCTGTCGAACCCGTGTCCATGGTCGGCTGAGAGGCGTACATCAGCTTCTTGGTTTCGATGTAGTTGCGCGAGCTGCCCCCCTCGATCATGTAGCTGGCCAGCGTAAACGGCGCACCGCAGAAGCCGATGATGCCGAGTTGGTCTGGCCGCGAAGAGCCGGGGTCGGTCTGGGGGCGCGCGTTGAAGTGAGTCGCAACCTTCTCGATGGCGCGGGCGACGTAGCGCAGCTCGTCGGTGCGATCCGTGCGCAGAGCGCTGGCCTGCGCGGCGCTGCGGATCGGCGCATGCACGCGCGGCCCTTCATCGGCGACGAACTCGAAGTCGAGGCCCATCGGCGTAAACGGCAACAGCAGATCGGCGAAGATGATGGCGGCGTCCACACCCAACCGCTCGGCGGCGGTGATCGTCACCTCGGCGGCGATCTCCGGCGTGCGGCAGATCTCCAGCAGAGAGTGATGCTTGCGCACAGCCATATACTCCGGCATATAGCGGCCCGCTTGACGCAGGAACCATACCGCAGTGCGATCCGTGGGTTGGCGCAGACAGGAGCGAAGGAAGCGGCTGCCGTATGCCCCGGCAGCCGTCTTAGGGTGATCTACCGCGGGGTGATTCGCGGTCTGTGCCGCTGGGGTCGCTGCCTGATTTGGCCCATCTAGGTCAGCGCCTGAACCCACCACTCGATTTGGCCCATCGAGAGATGTGAGCCCGTCCAGCGGCTCAGCTTGTACGCAATCGAACCCAGGGGCGGCTTGATTCTGAACTTTGCTCAAAAGGTGTAGTCTCCTAATCCTTCGAGCGTAGCATCCCACGCGGGGTCGGCGTAAATCTCTACGCATCGGCTGGTGCCGTACTTCGTTGCGTACATCTACCTTGCGTCCAGGCAGACAGCAGCGTTATCCCCTGTTGGCAGCACAAATCTACAACTTTTCGGGAGTCATCCCAGTATTCCTTGAAATCAATCAGGAATCAAAACCGCAACAGAAGTATATATATCGGAGTCTAGATTATATTTCGCTAGTCGCTACTGAGCGGGAACGGCCACAGGCTTGTGTGCCAAGGCCTTCGCTGCGCGGGGATAGTACCCGCTGCGTGTTCGCACGGAGAGTTTGTGAAAGCCCTTGGCCTTGGCCTCGACGCGGATTGCGCGATAGCCGCCCAGTTCGGACGCTTTGGTCGAACTGTAGGTTATCGTGTATTGCGTGCGAATGTCGTTGGCAACCTCGCGGGCGATGCCATCGACCTCTTTCACCGACTTGGGAAAGTAGGCCGCGCCGCCGGTCTGCTCGGCGAGAGCCTCCAACACCTTGCGCGCGTGATGCGCCTCAGAAGCGCTATCGCCGAAGAGCAGACCGATGCAGTAGATGACCGGACCGTTGAAGTCCTGAATGCTGCGAATGGCTTGATCGAGCGTTGCGCTGGAGGCGTTATCTTCGCCGTCTGTAATGATGAGCAAAACCTGCTTGGGGTGCTTCGCGTTCTTAGAGATGTAGTCCGCCGAAGCGACCAACGCATCGTAGACCGCGGTCTCGCCCTTGGGCGTAATGTAGCTGAGTCCCTGCTGTAGTTTACTGATGTCGCTGGTAAAATCCTGATCGACCATCGTCTGCCAGGAGAAGTCGACGAGAAAGGCCTCATCCTGCGGGTTGGAGAGCTTCATCAGATCCAACGCGGCGGCATTGACGGCGGCCTGCTTGTCGTACATGGAACCCGAACTATCGATAAGAATACCTAGCGAGACGGGAAGATCCTCGTGGCGAAAGCTGGTGATCGTCTGCGCAGCGCCGTCCTCGAAGATATGAAAGGCTTCCTTGTCCAGTGTCTGAATGGAGCGACCGGAGCTATCGAGAACCGTGACGTTGAGCCGAACCTCGGAGACGTTCTCGTGCATCACAAAGGTTCCGTCAGAGCCTCGTTCGGCATGACCTCCCTGCACATCCTGCGGCGATGAGTCCGCCGACGCAGGCTGAGACAAATCGGAATTGGACGGGGACATTTTGGCAGTCTGTGTAGCACTCAGTTGTTGCGCTCGGGCGCATGCGGAGCCGAGCGACAGCAAGAGCAAGGCCGCGACAGCAAAGCCCATCCATGCACCTTGAGATCTAATTGTTCTATTCCGAAGGCGCATCGCATTCCTCACAAATCACGTTCCAGAGAAGAGATCCGGCGTGGATAAGTATAGCCTTCAATCTACGCCATCCCTGAATGACAACTATTCCGTCTCTTCTGGTTCGGATGCAACCAACGAACGCAGGCTTAAACAATATGCGGCCTTGCTGAGATGGCAAGGCCGCATCCATAATCTACCGAACAAATACGCGTTGACGAGAGCCGAACTTACTGGCCAGCTTCGACTCGCGGCGTAATCAGACCGATATTGTCGACATCCGCCTGATGACCAAAGTCGATGACCTCGGCAATCTTTCTGAAGTCCAGAGTCGCATCGCCCTTCACGAACATGACCTTCTCCTGACGCGTAGCAAAGATCTCCGCCAACTGAGGCTCGATCTGCGACTTGTTGAAGGCCGTCTCGTTGATCTTGTACGAAGGCTCGCCTGCGCCATTTGCCAAAACCTGAACCACGATCGTGCGGCTGTCTGGCGGCGCGTCGTCATGATTCTTTGGCGGCTGCGGAATCAGCGTATCCAACCCCTTCGGCGTAACCGGCACGATCACCATGAAGATAATCAGAAGTACCAGTAGAACGTCGATCAGCGGCGTGACGTTGATCTCCGAAACCGCATGTCCTGTACCACCACCACCGCCCATACCCATAACAAATCTCCTTGGTCTTCCGGTCGCCCGGCCCTGCGCCAACAGGCGCTACTGCTTACTTCTTGACTGGCTCGTCCATCTCGCGCTTCTCGGTCAGCAGGCCAAGCTGGCTGACTCCAGCCGCTCGAATCTGATCGACCGCATCCATCACCTTGCCATAGTTGGCGCGAACATCGGCTCGCAGGTATACCTGCTTATCTAGCTTGTTCTCCAGCTTGGCGGAGACCTTCGACCCAAGATCGTCAACCGCAACCAGATCGCCTCCAAGGTAGACCCGACCGTCGCGAGTGACCGCAACCGTAACCGCATCTTCCTTGTTCGCGTTCTCCATGGTCTTCGCCGCAGTGGCTACAGGAAGGTCTACGTTCACCTTGTTGTTCAACATAGGTGTAATGACCATGAAGATGATCAGGAGTACCAGCATCACGTCCACCATGGGGGTGACGTTGATGTTGGAGTTGACCTTCTTGCCCTCTTCGCGCTTGTTCATACTCATAATGGCTTGTCCCGTTCGGTCGTTCCCGGCCTGCGCCGTGGTTGCCGTCTTCGTCGCCGCAATTGATACATTTGATGCACCTTCGGAGGTCGTTCGCTTGCGGCCTCCGAAGGCTACGCATCTCAGATCATCCCGCGGTTACTTCCCTGCCATCTTCAGCAGGGAGTCCTGCTTACTTGTGGCTCTGCTTGATGAAGTAGTCGACCAACTCACTCGAGCTGTTGTCCATTTCGACGTCGAACGCCTCAACCTTGTTGGTGAAGTAGTTGAAGGTCATAACGGCGGGGATGGCGACCAGAAGGCCGAAAGCCGTCGTAACCAAGGCTTCCGAGATACCGCCGGCGACTGCGCCGATGCCCGAGGTCTTCTGGGTTGCGATGGCCTGGAAGGCGTTCAAAATACCAACGACCGTGCCGAACAGTCCGATGAACGGAGCCGTCGAACCGATCGTTGCCAGTCCGCCAAGGCCCTTCTTCAGCTTTGCGTGAACGATGGCTTCGGTGCGTTCCAGGGCGCGCTGCGAGCTTTCAATCTGCTCTTCGCTGATGCTGCCGCCCGAACCGAAGCTGCGGAATTCCTGTAGGCCAGAGGTAACAACCTCGGCAAGATGAGACTTCTTGCAGCGATCTCCAACCTTGATCGCCTCATCCAGACGGCCATCCTTCAGCGCGCCGGCAACCTTGGGAGCAAACTCCTTGGACTGATTGCGTGCTGCACGGAAGTAGAGGGCGCGATCGATGATGACCGCAAGCGACCAGATCGACATGATGAAGAGAAGGCATACAACCCCAATAGCCAGCCATCCCATGTTATGCAGAAGCTGGAGCGGGCTGAATCCGACCGCAGGCGCTTCGGACTGGAACAGCATGGCGAGCGGCGCGGGAACGTGAGCGAAGTTTGTGAGCTGAGCGAGAATCACTGGAATCTTTCCTCCTGAATTTCTATACAACATTGGACTGCATCAATCTAAAACGGATTACACGCACACCCAGTTCACGCCCCACGGAATTGAAATCCGTAAAAAGAGTGTCCGAGTGAACCACTTCAGTCTAGCCACCACCGATAACAAAGTTGACGGTAATGCTGGTCTCAACCTCGGTCGGTTCGCCATTCAAAAGATAGGGTTTGTACCGCCAGCGGCTAACCGCATCCATCGCAGCCTTGGTCAACATCTGAGGTCCAGCTACAACCTCCAGATGCTCGATCGTGCCCTGCTTCGAGATAACGGCATGCAAGATCACCGCTCCCTGAAGATGTGCAGCCTTGGCAATCGGCGGGTAAATCGGATCCGGCGTCGATATCTTCATTCCGGCAACCACTCCGCTGGAGAGATGCACCGGACCGGTCGGCTTGGCTACAACGGGCCGAGGAACAACCGGAACCGCCGTAGTCCCACCGGTAAAGATTCCGCCCATCACGCCGCCCGCTTGGCCTCCAGCCATACCTCCGGCCATACCGACGACTCCGGCTGCTTGCGACGGAGGCGCAGGCTCATCCTTCACCATCTTGATGTCCTTCGGAATCTTGGTCGGAGCGTGCAGGCCCGAATCCATCTCGGAGACGACCTTGACAGCCTTTACGACTGCAGCCGGCGGTGGCGGCGGTGGAGGTGGAGGTGGCGGCGGTGGCGCTGTCAGCAGAGCCGTCATCGCCGTTTTGGGCAGCGCCTCAGGATACAGCAGCGGGATAAGAATCAACACGGCCACGATGGAGAGATTGAACGCGGCCGTCGCAAGCATCCAGTACCTTGACTTGGTCTTGAGCTTACCGCCGGATTCCATCAGAGAATCTTCAAACATGGACAGCCTCACTAAAACGTTCTACACAGCTTAGACACCAAGCCGTTGCACTTTGTTCCCACGCCCTGGCTCCCGGGCTATGTTACCGATCCCCGATTCCCACCCGTAGTCCCAATCTCCGAACAGCCTAACCCACTAGAACGGAGTCGCACATGAATACTACACAAAAACAGGTACAGTTGGAAAATCGTGGCCAGAATTACTTCGTTTACACCCTGACGCGCTTGGCCGGAAGAGCCGCAACCTTACCCTGACTCTTACGCCAATCCTGATACGCAACCAACATTGGCGCAGCAACCGCGATCGACGAATAAGTTCCAATCAGAATTCCAACCACCAGCGCAAACGAGAAGCCGTGCAGCACCGCGCCTCCGAATAGATAGAGACTCAGCACCGTGAGAAAGGTTAGCCCCGAGGAGATCACGGTTCGACTCAACGTCTGGTTGATGCTGCGATTGACCACATCGGTCAGCGACTCTCGGCGTGAGAGCGCAAGGTTCTCGCGGATGCGGTCGAAGACGACGATGGTGTCGTTCATCGAGTAACCGATCAGGGTCAGAATCGCGGCGATCACCGTCAGCGAGATCTCCTGATTAGTCAGACTGAAGGCTCCCACCGTAATCAACGTGTCGTGGAAGACCGCGACAACAGCCGCCACGCCATAGATCAGCTCAAAGCGGAACCACAGGTAGATCAGCATGCCGATCAGCGAGTAGCCCGTCGCCAGCGCCGCCTGCTTCTGCAACTGCTTGCCCGCCGTGGGGCCGACAATGTCAACCTGCTCGATGGTGTAGGCCGAATCGTGATAGCCCGCATTGAGCGCGTCCTCGACCTGTTTGCGTCCGGTATCGTGCGCACTGTCAGAGGCGGTCGACAGAGGCAGGGAGATCACCTCCATGTTGGCCGCACGACCGCTGGGATCGCTGATGCGCTGAATCGTCGCGTCGCGAATGCCTCCGCGATCCACCGCCTGACGAAGCTGCTCCTCATTCGGAGTTCCGGCAAACTGCACCCGAATCTCCGTACCGCCCTTGAAGTCCACGCCGCGCGGAAGACCATGCCAGAAGCACAGGCTCAGAACGCCAGCCACCGAAAAGATCAGCGAGAAGCCGAGAAAGTACCACTTTTTACCCAGCCAATCGACGTTTGCGTTACGAAACAGTTCCACTTTTCTTTCCTCAGGCGTGCCAAGCATCGCCTCTTGTTGCTAAATCAATAACTTGCCAGCTCAATGCCGCAGCTAGATCGACAGTTCCGCGCCGCGTTCCTTCTTCGCCAGAATTGCGTCGAAGATCGTCCGCGATACAAAGACTGCCGTAAACAGATTCGCCAACAGACCGAACGTAAGCGTCACGGCAAAGCCCTTCACCGGCCCAGTGCCGAAGAGGAAGAGAATCGCCGCAGAGACGATCGTCGTAACGTGGGTATCGACGATGGTGATCCAGGCGTGTCCGAAGCCCTGCTGCACGGCTACGGCCGACGTCTTACCCGCGCGCAACTCTTCTCGAATGCGCTCGAAGATCAGCACGTTCGAATCCACGCCCATACCTATGGTCAGGATGACTCCGGCAATTCCCGGCAAGGTCAGCGTCGCTCCGGTAAAGCCCATAAAGCCGAGCAGAATCACCAGATTCAGGAAGAGCGCCAGATCCGCGTTAATTCCCGCGCCGCGATAGTAGATCAGCATGAAGGCCATCACAGCCAGCATTCCAGCGATGGCGGCAATCACGCCCTGGCGGATTGAGGCCGCTCCCAGACTGGCTCCAACCGTCCGCGTATCGAGATAGGAGATCGAGGCCGGCAGAGCGCCCGTGCGCAGCATCAGCGAGAGATCGTCGGCCTGCTGCTTGGTGAATCCTCCGGTAATCTCGCCCGAGTCGCGAATCGCCGACTGGATCGTCGCAACCTCGCGCACCTTGTTGTCCAGAACGATAGCCATCGAACCCGGGCTAGCCGAGTCCTTGCTGTGCTCCGAGGTGTACTTGTAGAAGATATTTCCCGCCTCAGTGGTCAGGTCGAAGCGAATGTTCGGACGACCCTCCTGATCGGTCGAGGGCTGCGCATCGCGGAAGTCCGTTCCTTCCACAACCGCCGCTCGCTGCAACACATAAGTCCTATCGGCTGAGCCAGCAGAACCCGTCCCGCGCACCAGCTCCTCGTCCGGCGGAAGAACCCCGCCGAGCGCAGTCATAGCAGCCTCATCCGACTCATACGAATCGCCAACCACCGCATGAATCTCCAGCTTGGCGGTCGACTGAATGACGTCCTCGACACGCGCCGGATCGTCGATCCCGGGCAACTCCACCAGAATCTCGTTGTCGCCCAGGCCGAACTTCTGAATCACCGGCTCAGCCACGCCCAGGCTGTCGATGCGCTGGCGGATCGTCTCAATCGACGTATCCAGCGTACGGACCTCAAGGTCGCGAATGATGCTGGGCTTCATGGTCAGCTTCCATCCGCCATCGGCGCTGGTTGCCACGTCGTAGTTGCCGTAGTCCGAGCCTTGCAGGATGGAGTGCGCATCGCCGGCCTTGGCTGCGACAACGCCGCTTACCGTGATCGCCTCAGGATGCGCCGCCGGATCCAGCTTGCCCACCGTTGCTCCGGTGATTCCCGCCTTCTCCAGATCGGACTCCAGCCGCTGCACATCGCGGTCGGTCGCCGAGCCAACGGCCTCGCCCACATGCACGGCCAGTTCCAGATGCGTACCGCCCTTGAGATCGAGTCCCAGATGGATGCGATCGGTCAGCGACTGCTTCAATCCCGCGCCGGTCAATCCGTGCGGAATGCCAATGATGCCATAGCAGAAGACGACCAGTAACGCGACGATAAATGCTGTCTTGCCCTTCAGATTCTTGTTCATTGCTTCCTTTACTAAAACCCGCAGCGGCAAAACTCTGCCGTCTCTGAAACCTTAGCCCTTTAATCCAGCCAACTCGTCCTTCGTAGTCACCGAGGCGATAGCGGCCTTCACAAACTCCAGCTTGATGTTGTCTGGAGCGACGCGCAGTTGGACGACATCGTCCTTGACCGAGAGGATGACCCCGCGGATTCCTCCGTTGGTCGTCACCGTATCGCCGGTCTTCAACTGGCGCAGCATCTCCTGCCACTTCTTCTGCTTCTTCTGGTTGGGAGCAATCATCACGAAGTACATCAGCGCGATGAAGACCAGCGGAAGGAGCAACTGCATCTGTCCCGAACTACCCAATGAACCCATCAAATTCCATCCTTCTCAAACTTCAACTTGCCGAGTCTTGAAAAATCTTTTCCGCTGAACTGCTTGCCCGTGCCGACTCTTGCCGGAGTTCACTCCGAAGTCGTAGACGGCCGGGAGTCCTCGTCGGGAGAATCTCTGTTGGCGACATTCCATCGCCTCGCCCTGCCAGACACAGAAACGTGCGTAGCAAGCCGCCAAAGGTCAACCAAACCAGCCCAGACCTATAAGCATCGCGTACCCATTCGCTTCATGTCAAGAAAGTATTCCTAACAACGAGCGCTCCCCTGCCTCGACAGAAGTGGATTTGCCTTCATCCAGCGCAAATCCCCCCTCGCAACAACATTTTTTGCGATCAGGCCCCGCACCGTCAAACCCTACAGCATTTCGAGAATTCCTGTAGCCCGCTCTGCTTGTCATTCTGAGCGGAGCGAAGAATCCCCGCATTTCGCTCACTGCGCGATGTTCTACCCCATTACAAGAGCTATCCTGAGGTCGCAAGACCAATCGCGCCTTCCTGCGATACTGTCTATTCATGCCGCGACCGCGCTCCAACTCGCGTCCTCCTCGTTACGACTCGGCTCTTGCCTGCCGCGAGCTTGCCGCCGTCGATCCCAAACTCGCCCGCCTGATCGCTCTCGCAGGCCCATTCACCCTGCGTCTGGCCAGCGCGCAGTCTCCCTTCGAGGCGCTGGTAGAATCCATCGTCTACCAGCAACTCAACGGCAAGGCCGCCGCAACGATTCATCGTCGCCTGCTGGAAAGTTTCGCCCCCACCTGTGAATCAAACAGCGACGAGGCGGTCGAGAGCGGTACGAAGTTCCACCCTTCTGCGCAGCATCTGCTCGACTGCTCGAACGAACAGCTTCGCTCTGCGGGAATCTCCCACAACAAGAGCCTCGCTCTGCGCGATCTGGCCGCCAAGACGCTGGATGGCACCGTGCCCACGCTGGCGCGCATCCGGCGCATGTCGGACGAGGCGATCATCGAGCATCTGACTCAGGTTCGCGGCATCGGCAGATGGACGGTGGAGATGTTGCTGATCTTCCGCCTCGGTCGCCCCAACGTATTTCCAGTAAGCGACTACGGCGTACGCAAGGGCTTCGCTCTGACCTTCGGCAAACTGAAACCGTCCGAAAAAGTCACCCCCGCCGAACTGCCCAAGCCCGCTGAAATGGAGGCTCGCGCTGAACTCTGGCATCCCTGGCGCTCGGTCGCGAGCTGGTACCTGTGGCGCGCCTGCGACCTCGCAAAGGAAAACTATAGCATCCATTAAATTCTACTTAGGCTGTATCGACATATAGATCGTATCCGCCGAAACGACGGTTTCTGCTGATATTCCAGCCTTTGCGTTCCTTGCGTCTCTGCCCATGTCTGGCAAGAACCAACGCCGGGTGCCCCATCTATCGCAGCAATACAGCAATATCGCGATGGGTGGGATGAATACAGCTCGCACCACGAGCCATTGCCCTTGCTGTTGCATTTGCCGTTGCTGTTGCCGCTGCTGTTGCCCTTGCCTTTGCCTGGCAAGGGCCAAAGGCCCGACCTATATCCCTAACTCAAGCGTCAACACACCCGAGTCTTCCAGCCCGATCAGCCCACCTTGAAACTTAATATTTTCATCGTCGTCTATGCCCATGTGAGAGCAGCATGAGTTCCCACACAACCTCATCCCCGATAGACTGGAATCTTGACCCGCGAATCCCAACCCAGCTCTGAGTCAGGCTCTCGGCCCACTCTCCGTCACGCGATGGAGTTCGCGGTCGTGTGGCTCTTCGTCCACGCGCTGCGTGTGCTTCCCCGGCCTCTGGCCCGAGCCGCTGGAGCGGCCATCGCCTGCCTCGCGTATGCCACGCTGGGACGTCTGCGCCGCGTGGGACTGCGCAATCTGGAACTCGCCTTTCCCGCAATGCCCGCCGACCAGCGCGAAGCCCTGCTGCGCGAGGAGTACCGCAATCTGGGCTGGCTGTTGGCCGAGTTCTGCCAGATGCCGACCTACACCCAAGACTTCTCCAGCCGATTCATCCGCTACGAGGGACTGGAAAACTACCTCGCCGCGCGCAACCGAGGCCACGGCGTCTTCGTTCTGACCGGACACATCGGCGCGTGGGAGCTTTCCAGCTTCTTTCACTCGCTGGCTGGCTATCCGATGAGCATGGTCATCCGCCGCCTCGACAACCCGCTGGTCGATCGCATGGTCAACCGCATCCGCTGCCAGCACGGCAACCGCGTCCTGCACAAGGACGACTTCGCCCGCGGACTGATCGCAGCCATGCGCGCAGGAGAGACCGTCGGCATCCTAATGGACACCAACATGACCCCGCCGCAGGGCCTCTTCGTTCCCTTCTTCGGCACCGAGGCCTGCTCCGCCTCCGGCATGGCCCGCGTCGCGCTCAAGACCGGCGCGGCGGTTCTGCCCGGCTATCTGGTCTGGCATCAGGAGGAAGCCAAGTACGTCCTCCACTTCGACCCCGAACTCTCGCTCGACGACACAGGAGACTCCGAAGCCGACGCCGCCACCAATACGTCCTTGTTCACTGCGGTTCTGGAAAACATCATCCGCCAGTACCCCTCGCAGTGGCTCTGGATGCACCGCCGCTGGAAGACCCGCCCTCCCGGCCAGCCGCCTCTCTACTGAATCCATCCACCTATCTGCTGAATCCCTGATCCGCAAGAATTAGCCTTTGTTATTCTGAGCGAAGCGAAGAATCCCCGCATTTTGCTTGCAGCGCGACGCTCTGCCCCAATAGCAAATAGGCTCTAGCCGAATTCGATCCGCCAAAAAAATAAAAATTTGCGATTGACTCCGGCGAACCAGTGAGGAATACTCAAGGCCCGAGGTGTCCCCATGAGCGAATTGACTACCACCGTCGCCACAGTTCTGAGACAGAAGCCCCTAGGCAACGTCCTCTCCATTGCGCCCAGCAACTCCGTCTACCACGCCATCGAGATGATGGCGGAGAAAGGCATTGGCGCACTTCTGGTCATGGAAGGCGAAGAGCTGGTCGGGATCCTCAGTGAGCGAGACTACGCCCGCAAGATCATCCTGAAAGGCCGCTCGTCCAAACAGACGCCCGTCTCCGAGATCATGACCACCCCGGTCATCTCGGTCTCGCGCAAACAGACCGTCGGCGAGTGCATGCGCCTCATCACGGACCACCGCATCCGTCATCTTCCCGTCGTCGAAGACGGCGTTGTAATCGGCGTCCTCTCCATCGGCGATCTGGTCAACTGCGTCATCAGCGAGCAGGAAGACACCATCCGCCACCTGACCAAGTACATCTCGGGCTAGATCATTTTTGTAATGGCTATAGACCAAAAATGAATTGTCATCTGAGCGCAGCGAAGAATCCCCGTATTTTTCTCGCTACGCGACGGCTTACACCATTGGCTAAAACGCCGGGTGCCCCATCCATCGCGGCAACATCGCGATGGATGGGATGCAAAAAACTCGCACCAAGGGCTGTTGTTCTTGCTGTTGTCTTTGTTTGGCAAGGGCCAAAGGCACGTTCTATACCAGCCTAGGCCGAAGGTCTAGGGTTACGTTCAGCAAGAATACAAGGGCTGAAGGCCCGGCCTATAACTTCAAAAAACTACTAACTCAGAACACTAGTTGTTCTCCGATGCGTCCGCATTGTCGCCCTCTTCGATCAGCGAGGCCGCGCCAACGACGTCGAAGGTCGTCGCATCGCCGCCGGTGGGCTGAAGGGTGACCCGCATCGGTGAGCGCTGCCAGTGCGCGGGCTTGCAGACCGGCTCGACCGGCTCCGCCAGCGGCCACTTGCCAAGCTGCTTCTGCACCACGGCGCGTCGCGCTCCGAGCTGCGCGACGATGGCAAACAGTCCTCCCTTGGCCGTCGTCGCCACGCCGCAGTAGGCCGCATAGTCGCGGTACCAGACCGCGTCGGAGACCTGCGTGTCAAAGTCTGGCAGATGCAGCGCGGTGATGTGTCCCGTAATGCGATCGACCATCAGCCACGGGCCGGGCTGCCAGGTCCAGCGCGGCCCTTCGCCGGGAAGCGAGTCGTTCAACCGCAGCACGCGGCGAATGGTGAAGCTGCGGTCGGTCACGTCATGCGCCTCGCCGCTGGTCCACTCCTTCTGTCTTCCATCGACGATGAGCGGACGAATCTTCAGCGCGATGGAGTCGCCATGCCGCCTGCGCGCCGCCGTCTTTTCCGACCCTGTCTTTCCCAATCCGGGCTTCTCCGCTCCAGCCGCGCTCTCCGGCGGCGTGTAGCTCGCCCAGCGCACCGCCCCCAGCGCGACGACGTGAACCTTTGGCGCGGCGGCGAAGGCGTTGGACGGGAAAAGAGCAAGGAAGCCGAGCAAAATGAAGCCGACCGTCCTCAGCGGCAAAGGCACAGGAGCGGAGCGAAAGATCTGCATGGGCCGAAGACTATCGCGTATAGCTTACGGAAGCAAGCCGAGCCTCTGCCGCTGAGATTTATATGACGCGAAGATTTCCCGCAAGGGATAAAAATCTATGTCATTCTGAGCGGAGCGAAGAATCCCCGCAGTTTGCTCGCGCCGCGACACTCTACCCCATCATGGAAAATGCAAGATTTGCAGAGGTCGCCGCAGTTTCCGACTCCCGCGCGGAGTAGAATCGTTCTGGCAGGATGCTTAGGCCAATCGCCGAGCATCGCGGAGTACGTTGCTCCACACTGCTCCGACAAGTCAGGCCCCACGAACCCGCAGCAATTATTTTCAGGCAATCAGGAAAGGAAACAACCGCCCCATGTGGAAACCGAATCAGGCTGGAATGGCCCCAACCTCTACCCCTGAACCCATCCGTCCCTCTGCCCCGACCCCCAGCACCTTCGAACCCAGCACTCCCCGACCAAGCGCAGCCGCAGCAGCTCCGGTTGCCGCTGCTGGCGAACAGGCCACCATTGGCAAGTCGCTCATCATCAAGGGCGAGGTCTCCGGCTCCGAGTCGCTCTACGTTGACGGCAAGATCGAGGGAACCATCAATCTCCCCGGCAATCGCGTCACCGTGGGCCGCAACGGACAGGTCGCAGCCAACATTCTGGCCCGCGAAGTCGTCGTCCTGGGCAAGGTTCGCGGCAACGTAACCGCCAGCGACCGCGTAGACATCCGCAGCGAGGGTTCGCTCACCGGAGACGTCGCCGCAGCCCGCATCTCCATCGAGGACGGAGCCTTCTTCAAGGGCGGCATCGACATCCGCAAGCCGGGTGACGGCAAGGCCGCAGCCGAAGCCACCCCAATCAACGCATAACTCGCTCAGCCAATCCAACCCATCGGAGAGGCACGGCTATCCCGAAGCATCAAAATAATCGGAAGGGCACGGCTTCAGCCGTGCCGAACAAAACACCTAAAATAAATTTTCTGCCCGCTGGATTGCTTCACAATCCAGCGGGCAGAAAACAATCAGCTCAAGGAATCAGCAACACCTTCCCCGTAGTCTTCCGCCCCTCCAGATCGCGATGCGCCTGCGCAGCTTCAGTCAGCGGATAGCGATGTTCAATGCGCAGCTTCAGACCTCCCTCTGCAACCCACCCCAGCACATCGCTTGAACGCTGCGCCAGCTCCTCGTGCGTCGCAACGTAGTCCTTCAGCGAGGGCCGCGTCACATACAGCGATCCGCGCGTCGAGAGCTGGATCAGGTCGAACGGGAGCACCGCCCCGCTCGCTCCGCCAAAGAGAGCCAGCAACCCACGCGGCTGTAGCGACGCCAGACTCCCCTCAAACGTCGTCTTGCCCACCGAGTCGTAGACCACGCGAACTCCCGCGCCATTGGTCAACTCGCGCACCCGCGCCGCAAAGTCCTCGCGGGTGTACAGAATCACCTCGTCGGCACCGGCACCACGCGCCAGCGCAGCCTTCTCCTCGGTCGATACGGTAGTAATCACGCGTGCACCCAGTCGCTTCGCCATCTGGATCAGCAGCAGCCCCACTCCACCCGCGCCAGCGTGGATCAGCACCGCGTCCCCCAACTGAATCGTGTAGGTCGAGTGGGCCAGATAGTGCGCCGTCATTCCCTGCAACATCGCCGCCGCGGCCTGCTGCGAACTTACGCCGTCGGGGATCGCCACCAGCCGATTGACCGGCGCAACCGCAAACTCCGCGTAGGTTCCGGGAACGCCGCACCAGGCCACGCGGTCGCCAACCTTCAAGCCAGTCACCTGCGGCCCGAGGGCGGCAACCACTCCCGCTGCCTCCTGTCCGGGAATAAACGGCAGCGCCGCCGCGTAGCGCCCCTCGCGGAAGTAGACGTCGATGAAGTTAACTCCGCAGGCCTCAATCTGGATCAGCGCTTCGCCGGTGCCTGGTTTTGGGGTGGAAAGCTCGCGGAGAGTAAGAACTTCAGCTCCGCCGGTCTGGGAAATCTGAATGGCTCGCATAGTACTTCGATGCTACCGCGCACGAAGCGTTGCCGTAGAGCATTTTAGTAATAGCTGTATACCAACCTGTTTGTCATTCCGCAGCGAAGCGGAGGAATCTGCTTTTTGCTCGCTCGATAACAGCCGGATGCCCCATTCATGCGCGGTCGTATCACGCTGGGTGGGATGAATACAGTTCGCACCACGAGCCGTTGCTGTTGCCTTCACCTTTGCCACTGCCTTTGTCTGGCAAGGGCCAATGGCCCGTCCTATATTTAGCCTAGGCCGAAGGCCTAGGAAATCATCCCGCCAATCCCCTGAGGGCTGAAGGCCCGCGCTATAGCCTTCGCGCAAACGTAATACGCCCAAGCCAGCTATAGGTCGATGTGACCTACGCTTCGTGTGAGAAGAGAATTTCCTCTTCTCATACGTTGTTCAATCAGCAGCCATCTGGCCTATACTGTCCTACATGGCATCCGATAACAGCTTCGATGTAGTCAGCAAAGTGGACCTCGCAGAGGTCAAAAACGCAGTCGATCAGGCGACCAAGGAAGTAAACGCGCGCTTCGACCTGAAAGACTCGAAGTCCAAGATCACCATTGAGGGCACAGACACCATCCAACTCGCCTCGCAAGACGAGTACAAGCTGGAGGCGGTCGTCGAGATTCTCTCGCAGAAGCTGGTCAAGCGCGGCGTCTCGCTGAAGAATCTGGAGTTCGAGAAGATTGAACCGGCCAGCAACTCCAGCATTCGCCAGAAGATCAAGCTGGTGCAGGGCATTCCCTCGGACAAGGCCAAGATCATCGTCGCGGCGATCAAGGACTCCAAGCTGAAGGCGCAGGCCAGCATTCAGGGCGACACCGTGCGCGTCGTCAGCAAGGATCGCGACGTGCTACAGCAGATCATCGCGCTGCTCCGCGGCAAGGACATCGGCGTAGACCTACAGTTCACTAACATGCGCTCCAACTAGAGCTGGCAACGCATGGCGCCACCGATGCGCGCGCATCGGTGGCTATTTTGCCTCAGCGGCAACGTGAGCCGGAACCGACGTCTGCGCGGCGATCCATAGATCGACCTGCTTTTCCAGAACGTCAAGCGGCAACGCCCCGGAGCTTAGCACCACGTCGTGAAATCCCTTGAGGTCGAACTTCGGCCCGAGAGCGGTCTTGGCGCGCTCGCGCAGCTCCAGAATCTTGAGCTGGCCCATCTTGTAGCCCAGCGCCTGCGCGGGCCACGCAATGTAGCGATCCACCTCAGCCTGCGTGTTGGTCTCGTCCAGCCCCGAATACTGGTGGAAGTAGTCGACCATCTGCTGGCGCGTCCAGTGCTGCGAGTGGACGCCAGTGTCTACCACTAGCCGAATCGCCCGCCACATGTCGGCCTCCAGCCGCCCGTAGTCGGAATAGGGATTCTGATAGAAGCCGATCTCCTTGCCCAGCCGCTCGCTGTAGAGAGCCCAGCCTTCGGTGTAGGCGGTGTAGTAGGACTGCTTCTGGAACTCCGGCAGCCCGGTCAACTCCTGCTGGATGGAGATCTGCAAGTGGTGTCCGGGAATGCCCTCGTGGTACGCAACGGCCTCAACGTCAGTCAGTGAGCGATCCGCAAAGTGGTAGGTGTTGATGTTGACCTGACCGGGCCGCTTGCCGTCGGGAGTTCCCTGATCGTAGTAGGCCTCTGCCTGCGTCGGGGCCAGATAGTCGGGAATGGCTACGACCTCCAGTTTAGCCTTGGGCAATGTGCCGAACAGCTCGGGCAAACGCGGCTGCATCTGCGAGATGTAGTGCCGATAGGCATCGAGCAGAGCCTCGGCGGATGCGGGATGCTGTTTGGGATCGGCCTTCAGCGCGGCGTTGAAGGCCTTCTGATCGGTAAAGCCCAGCTTGTGTACGATGGCCAGCATTTCGTCCTGATCGCGAGCCACCTCGGCCAGTCCGATCTGGTGAATCTCTGCGGCGGACTTGGTCAGCGTGGTCGACTGGCGGATGCGGAAGGCGTAGTAAGCCGCGCCGTCGGGCAGAGCCCACAGTCCGGGCTCGGTGCGGCAGTTTGGAATGTAGGCTACTGCCAGAAACTTGGCAAAGCGCTGGTAAGTCGGCAGCACATCGTTGGCGATGGCTTCCAGCACAGCCGCGCGAATGCGCTTCTGATCCTCCGGCGAGACGCTTGCCGGAAAGTGCTTCAGCGGAAGCGCGAAGGGAGTGTCTTCCGGCTTCTGCGCGGCGATGGCCTGCGTCTGTTCCAGCGCCTTCTGCATCAGCATCTGCGGCGGCGTGCGATGGTCGTCCAGCCCGGATTGCAGGTTGGTCATCGTCTGCGCAAAGGCACGCGGAACCTTGCTCAGGCGAGAGATGTAGTGGTCGTAGTCGTCCGTGTTGTCGAAGCTGGTGTGCGCAGCAAGCTGCGGCAGATCAAGATGAATGCCGTCGTACTGATTCACCGCCAGCTCCCACTCCTTGAACGGAGCGGCCTCCTGATCCTCGATCAGCGAGCGCAGCATCAACTCCGCCGAGAGCTGCTCGCGATGCGAGAGCCCGCTGGTGTCGATCGCCGAGAGTCGCTCAATGAAGGCGCGCCCGCGAGTCAGCGAATCGTTGACCGCGCGCGGAGAGAGATCGGCGAGCTGATCGTCGTATCGCTTGTCGCCGAGGTAGGTCGCGTACTCGGGCTGATGACGCAGCTTGTCCTGCCATATCTCGTCGAACAACCGCGCCAGCTCTCGCGAACGAGCAGCGCGATCCTGATTCAAATCCTGCGCGGGAACAGCAGCGCTCGCGGCTGGAGTGCCGGCATGAATCTGGGCGCGCAGCGGAGCGGTAACGGAGGCGCAGAGCAAAAATACGGCAGAGAGCTTCTTCATTGGACTTGATCCTCTAGATAAACCTGCATTACTTTCCCATCCCTAACGCGTGCAGCACGTTCTGGTCGACCACGATTCCATCGCGTCCTTTGGTAGCCAGCCCGAAGTTCTCATCGTAGTCCCACATAGCCCAGCCGATCTGTTTCGACTCCAGTGCCGTGCGCATATCACTGATCCAGGTCGCCCGCGACTGCGCATCGGAGTAGGCCCTGTACACACCAAACTCTCCGCAGTAGACCGGAACTCCACGCCTCTGGGCCCAATCAGCCACTGTAGCAATCTCGGCTCCAATCCGCGACGCATCCCACCGCTCTAACCCGTATCGTTCCACCTGCAACCGAGTCCGCTCGTCCGGCTCCTGAGCCAAAACGGACTGAATGTTCTCTGGCGTCGCAGGATAAGGAACACCATGGAGAAACGCCCAGCCATCAGTTCCCCAAGTCGCGCCCTGATGGGTAAACCACATCGGCGCGTAGTCGTGAAACGAATAGATAACATTCTCGTCGCGGACAGGCTCAGTCAACATCAACCCGTCCTGCCCACCCCATTGCGCCGCCGTCGCAATCACTGTATGCCTTGGCGCAACGCGCCGAATAGCTGCCACAACATGCGTCTGAATTCCCTGCCAGCGATACAGGTCGTTCATCGATGGTTCGTTCATTACCTCGAAGACAACTCGCTCTGGATCACTTTTGGCGAAGTACCCTGCAAATTGCCCCCAGAATGCGCACAGTCGCGACGGGCCATCGTCTCCACGCGTCATCGCAGCCTTCCAGTCCTCCTCCGCGTGGATGTCGAGAATCACATTCAGCCCCGCTTCGGTCAACTGCGCCACCGTCTTATCCAACCGCGCCATCGGCTCTGCCCGCAACGCTCCCGTCTGCGCATTGGCAATCAGTGGAGCCGGATCAATGCTCAGCCGAACGTGGTCGAATCCCATTGTCTTCAGCGCCTGCATATCAGCCGTAGACATATAGCCATCCAGCCGAGCCTCCGAAAAATCCTGCGTTTGCGCATAGAACCCGCTCAGGTTGATACCCCGCCGCAGATGCTGAGCGCGATGATACGCCAAGCTCGTACCCATCTGCGCCTGCGCCCCGCAAACCATTCCCAACAACACCAATCCCGCAACTAAACGTTGCATCCAGATCATCATCCGTCCGCTCCATTACTCCTCAAACCCGCGATTCCACCGGCGAATCAAGCGCGTCTCCTTCTCAAATCCCAACACGCTCACGCTTCCCGTCCCCAGCGCAAAGCGACGTCCCTCGCTCGCCTCCAGCCCAATCCACCGAGCCGCCAGAATCCGCAGAATATGTCCGTGCGCAAACAGCGCCACTCGCGCCACCTCATCGGTCTCCGGCCCAGCCGCCGCCAACGCCCGCGCAATCACGCCATCGGCGCGCTCGCCCACCTGCTCCACCGATTCGCCCCCAACGATCACGGCCTCCCACACCGACCAGCCCGGAATCTCCGCTCGAATCTCCGGCCCCGTGCGTCCCTCAAAAACCCCGTAGTCCCACTCGTGCAGCCCCTCGTCTACCACGGCCACATCGCCAAATCCAGCGATCTCGCAGGTCTCCCGCGCCCGCCGCATCGGACTGCGCAGCACCGTCTGAAACTTCGTCTCCGCCAGAAACTTCCCAAGTTCCGCCGCATGCCCGCGCCCAGCTTCAGTCAGCGGAATGTCGGTCCGTCCCGTGTGCTGCCCGCTCATGCTCCATTCCGTCTGTCCATGTCGCACCAACCAAAGCTCCGTCACACATCCTCCAGTACTGCTTACCCGAATACCTTATCCTATAAGAATGGACTTTCAGCTAGCCACGACCTACACGCCGCAAGGCGACCAGCCCCGAGCCATCAGCGAGTTGGTCGCTGGCCTTGCCGCTGGCGAGAAGGATCAGGTCCTGCTCGGCGTCACCGGTTCCGGTAAGACCTTCACCATGGCCAAGGTCATCGAAGAGGTGCAGCGCCCGGCACTCATTCTGGCGCATAACAAGACCCTTGCCGCCCAGCTCTACCACGAGTTCAAATCCTTTTTCCCTAACAATGCCGTCGAATACTTCGTCTCCTACTACGACTATTATCAGCCCGAAGCTTATATTCCTGCTGGCGATCTATTCATAGAAAAAGAAGCCACCATTAATGAGGAATTAGATAAGCTTCGCCTATCCGCCACTCGCAGTCTATTCGAGCGACGAGATTGCATCATCGTCTCCTCGGTAAGCTGCATCTACGGACTAGGTTCGCCTGAGGCCTACTTCGGCATGCTTCTTCTGCTGGAACGCGGCCAGAAGATTAAGCGCGAAGACATCACCCGCCGCCTGGTCGAAATTCTCTACGACCGCAACGACGTAGACTTTCGCCGAGGCACATTTCGCGTTCGCGGAGACATCATTGAGGTCTATCCAACCTACGACGAAAACGCCTACCGCATTGAGTTATTCGGCGACGAGATCGACTCGCTCTCCCAGATCGATCCACTCTTCGGAACCGTTCGGCAAAAGTATTCGCGCCTACCCATCTATCCCAAGTCCCACTATGTAGTCCAACCCGAACGCAAGCGCGCCGCCAGCGATTCCATTCTGGCGGAACTGGAAGTATGGGAAAAAGAATTAGAACAGCAAGGTCGCTTAGTCGAATCGCAAAGAATTCATCAGCGAACTAGATTCGATCTTGAAATGATTAAATCCGTAGGCTACTGTCATGGCATCGAGAACTACTCGCGCCACTTCTCCGGTAGGCTGGCAGGCGAGCCGCCACCGACACTGCTGGATTACTTTCCCCGAGACTTCCTACTTTTTATTGATGAGTCTCACGTCACCGTCCCGCAGATTCATGGCATGTGGCATGGCGACCGTTCGCGCAAGCAGAATCTGGTAGACTACGGCTTCCGCCTACCATCGGCAATGGACAATCGCCCACTGAAGTTCGACGAATTCGAAGGGCGCACCGGGCAGATTATCTACGTCTCAGCCACTCCCGGTCCCTACGAACTGACAAAATCCGGCGGCGTAGTCGTAGAACAAATCATCCGTCCAACCGGATTAATTGATCCGCAGGTAGAGATTCGCCCGGTCAAAGGACAAATCGACGACTTATTAGCAGAAATTCGCGATCGAACAAAATTGAATCAGCGTGTATTAGTAACTACCCTGACCAAACGCATGTCCGAGGACTTAGCCAACTACTACACCGAAGTTGGCGTTCGCTGCCGCTACATGCACTCCGAGATAGAGACTCTGGAGCGAATTAAACTACTTCGCGATCTGCGCAAGGGAGAGTACGACGTACTGATCGGAATTAATTTATTGCGCGAGGGATTAGATCTGCCCGAAGTCTCGCTGGTAGCCATCCTCGACGCCGACAAGGAAGGCTTCCTCCGCTCACAGGGATCGCTGATCCAGACCATTGGCCGCGCCGCGCGCCACGTTGAAGGTCGTGCCATTCTTTACGCCGACAAGATGACTGACTCCATGCGCCGCGCCATCGACGAGACCGACCGTCGTCGCGTGAAGCAGGTCGCCTACAACGAGGAACACGACATTACGCCAATGTCCATCCTGCGTCCGCTGGAGATGGGCCTTGCTGGAATTCTCAAGGCCGACTATGCCGACCTCACCGACGAGGCCGAAGGCATCCCCGACTTCGCCACTCAAGACGAACTGGAAACCTACATTGGCAAGCTGGAATCCGACATGCGCGAGGCCGCCAAGAAATTCGAGTTCGAAAAGGCCGCCAAACTACGCGACACAGTAAAAGAACTTCGCACAAAAGAATTCTTATTCAGCTAGTAGCGTGACCAAATAAAAAGGTTGTTAGAAAAACAAAAGCAGATCCCCTTCGGGGATGACAAACTAAATGAGCGCGGAGTACATCATTATGCGGTCACGGTACTAGCCTTATTTAATTTTTTTATTTAATAATATCCGCAATGATTACCGACCAAGATATTGCTTGTATTCGGTTTCGACTACGCCGGTGTTACGAGCCAGCGTGAGTTTGGCCTGATTGAAACGGAACTCGTTGGCAACCAGACGGCTCTGCGCGGCGGCCAGCGTGGCCTGCGCCTCAACCACCGGAAGATCGTCAGCCACTCCAGCAGTAAAGCGTTCGCGCGTATCGGCGAGCGCCTCAGTGGCCAGATCCACGTTGCTCCGCGCCACCTTGACCAGTTCGGCGGAGGACTCGACGTCCAGACGGCTAGCGCGAATCTGAGCGTCGATGCTGACTCGCAGGGACACGATCTGCCGCCGCAGCGAGAGTTCCTGTGCGGCGGCTATCTCGCTCTCGCCACGCAAGCGACCCTCTTCAAAGAGCGGAATCTTCAGTGTTCCCTCAGCGGTAAAGACGCCGTGGTAGAGGCCGCGGGTCACACCCATCACACCGTAGTCACTGTTGAAGGCGAGTGAGGGCAGCCGCTCGTACTTCACCGCCTTCTGCGCCCGTTCGGCGACCTCAAGCTGCGCCTCCAGCGCAAGCAGATCCTTGCGTCGCTCGAACGCCAGAGCCTTGGTCTGATCGAGCGGCATCTGCACTAGATCCGCATAGGGAACCGCATCCACCAGCGTCAACTCCTGCTCGGCGGGCAGACCGATCAGCCGATTCAGCGCGATCTTGTCCTTGGCGAAGGCGTCTTCGGCGCGCACCAGAGCCTGCAGCTCAACCTGCAACTGCACCTGCGAACGCAGTACGTCGAGGTTGATGGCAACACCCGCCTCGCGCGACAACATAGCCTGCCGCAACACCTCTTGATCGGCGGTCACGCGGGCGCGGGTGTTGGCGATCTGCGCCTGATCGGCCAGTGCAGCCAGATACTGCGTCCCGACCGCATCGACCACGCCGCCACGCACGTTCAGACGATTCATCTCCACCACGTTGCCCGCCTTGCGCGCCGCCGCATAGAGATATACGTCCGTCAGATTGAACAGAACCTGGTCGGCGCTGAGCTGTACGCCGGTTGTATCGACCTTTGTAATCTCGTGGATCGATCCGGGCGCAAATCCGAAGGCTGCAAACGACGCTGGCTTGAAGCCCATCGCCGCCAGATTGATCTCGGACGCACCGGTATAAGCGGTCGCGCGCACGTTTGGCAGCAGCGCAAAGTAGACCGTTGAGATCTCTCCTTGCACCGAACGCTCGCTCTGGTTCGCCAGCAGAATCTGTAGATTATGCTTCAACCCGCGATCGATGGCGTCGTCGAGGCCAAGCGGCAGAGCCTCTGCCGTAGCCTTCTCGACCGTAACGCCTCCTGCAAAATGAATCGTCGAGCCAGCCACTGTCGGGCTGTCGTATGGCCGCACCAACCTATTGACCGCGGGCAGCGTAGCTAACTGCGCACCGGGTGCCATCGGCAGAACCGCGCTCTCCTGTGCCTGCGCCGTGGCGAAGCAGACCAGCGCCAGCAGCAACACTCCCGCGCCTTGCAGATCGCGTCGGCGCACTTGCTTTCCAGCCCGTAGAGAATTCGATTGGGGAAATATTTCCACTGTCATTCTTCAGTTTAGTGCCTATTGTGCTCTTGTGGGGTACCCAGTTCGCCGATATCTAGCGAATAATTAAGATTGCTTGAGAAAGGATGCGGGTATATGCTCACTATGCTTCACGAATCTCGATCCTCTCAGGAGACTAAATGTCCGTTATGCATAACCCGGCCGTAAGCTTTTATGGCGTCAGTGTTTTTTTTGTCTTTGTTATCTGGTTCCTCTGGAAGTACTACAAGTCTTTTGCCTGTATCGCTACGAGCCTCAAAGAGATTGCAAAGAATTCAGAGAAGTCACAGAGCTAACAAAAACCTTCGTGCTGCCTTGACCGCTTTGTAGGGCATGAGCTGGGATCAGCGAATCTGCACCAACCTCGCAGGGGACTCCGGGCTGGCGTTATGGGTGTCGCCCGGAGTGATCTGCGCGGTCTGCGGAGCTCGCCAGTGGTCGATATAACTCACCTGATGCACGCAACTGATGGTGCAGTTGGGTGCACAGGTTTTTGCGGTCAAAAACTCCCGTTTTACGTCCGCCTTGCCGTACTCGGCCAGAGGAACTCCGGGATATCCCCGCTGCTGCGAACAGTAGTGCACCAGCCCAAACTCGCAAATGTAGAGGTAACGCGCGCCCGCGCGGCATCGCCAGTCGTTCGGCTGACCGTTTGCAATCGCCTCTTGAAAGTGGTTGAAACGCGAGTAATTCCGCCGCGTTAGTCGCCGCACCTTGTCCCAAACCGTGCGTTCCGCCTCGCCCAGCGGCTTCAATTGCCCGCCGCCGTCGTGAATAATCCCGATGGTCGAAGAGAATCCCAGTTCCAACGCCCGCTCACTCACCGTCAGCGCGTCGGTCGGATTGGCAATTCCCCCACCGACCACCGAGTTGATGTTCACATGGAAGTCGGCGTGTTCGGCCAGCATGCGCAGCTTCGCGTCCAGCACCTTTAGACTCTTCTTCGAGACCGCATCCGGCATCACGTTGTCGATGGAGATCTGCATGTGGTCGAGTCCGGCGCGGTTCAGCCGCTCGATCCTCTCCGGCATCAACAGATAGCCATTGGTAATCATTCCGGCAATCGCGCCCGTCTTGCGAATGCGCGCGATGATGCGATCCAGTTCCGGGTGCAGCAGTGGTTCGCCGCCAGAGATGGTGATGACCGAGGTTCCCAGCCGTCCTAACTCGTCGATGCGTCGCTCCATCTCCTGGATGACCACCGGCTGCGAGTGGTCGTCGAACTCGTTGCAGTAGGTGCAGGCGAGGTTGCATCGCCGCATCGGCACAATGTGCGCCATATACGGGTGCGCCGTGTCGACCAAAGCCGAGGCAATCGACAGCAACTCGCGCACCTTGCGCGTCGACGCCTTCCAACGGCGCCTCAAACTCATCGGACGAACTATCTTCTCACCGGCCATCATCACTCTCTCTATTGAACCACACCCCGGCGCGGTATTATCGAAGATATGACCTTATCCGCTGAAGACCGCGCCCGCCGCATCCAAGTCCTCGTATTTGACGTCGATGGCGTCCTCACCGACGGCCAGCTCTTTTTCCTGCCAGAGAACGGCGGCCAGCCCGGCACCGACGGTCGCTGGCGTGGCCTAGAGTTCAAGGGATTCACCGCGCACGACGGCCTCGGCATCACGCTGGCTCGCCTCGGCGGCCTGCGCGTCGGCCTCATCACTAAGCGCGAGTCGGCCACCGTCGCCATCCGCGCTCAGGATCTGAAGCTGGAGTTCGTCTATCAGGGACAGGCGCACAAACTGGCCGCCGCCCAGAAGATCGTCGCCGAGGCGGGCTGCACCCTCGCCGAGTTGGCCTTCGTCGGAGACGACATCGTCGACCTGCCCGTGATGCGCGCCTGCGGTCTGGCCATCGCCACCGCCAACGCCCGCCCGCAGACCAAGGCCGCCGCGCACTACATCACAACCAACCCCGGCGGACAGGGCGCAGGACGCGACGCAATCGAGTTCATCCTCGCCGCGCAGGGCAAGCTCGAAGCCGCTATTGATGCCTTTCTCGACGCAGACAACCCAGCCGCTGCAGCCGCCGACATCGGCACCGGAAAGATGTAGCTGTCACCCTGTGCGCAGAGGCTCTGAGCGTATAATGAAGCTAGTTCTTTGAGTGCCAACAGCAAGTTTCAGCCAGCCCACATATGGGGGCGTCACGGCTTCGACGGGATTGCTAGCGGCAGAGAGGCATGCCGGGGTGTGGACACCCGTAATCGCTCACAAAATCATAAGTGCCGAACCTCAGTTCGCTCTTGCTGCCTAAT